>ENA-ORXT01000429-ORXT01000429.1-marine-metagenome-genome-assembly--contig:-NODE-429-length-67319-cov-6.580396_pt1 | contig 67319 bp, 53 predicted proteins | sample MGYA00237868_ERZ511482 | MGnify/ENA metagenome assembly ERZ511482 | reverse complement strand
TTTCACTCCGCTCACAGCGGTACTTTTCACCTTTCCCTCACGGTACTTGTTCACTATCGGTCGCTAGCTAGTATTTAGCCTTACGCGGTGGTCCGCGCAGATTCACACGGCGTTTCACGTGTGCCGTGCTACTTAGGGGATCCTCAGGGCCAGTCGAAATTTCAGCTACGGGTCTGTCACCCTCTATGGAGCACTTTCCCAAGTGCTTCGCCTATTTCTTCTGGTCCCATGCGAGGCCCTACAACCCCACCTAGTAAACTAGATGGTTTGGGCTGGTCCGTTTTCGCTCGCCGCTACTCACGGAATCGATTTCTCTTTCTGTTCCTCCGGTTACTGAGATGTTTCACTTCACCGGGTATTGCGTGCCTGCTCCTATGTATTCAGAGCAGGACGACTGGGGATTATCCCAGCCAGGTTACCCCATTCGGAAATCTCCGGGTGATAAAGCGTATGTGCCGCTCCCCGAAGCTTATCGCAGCTTGTCACGTCCTTCATCGCCTTCTAGCGCCAAGGCATTCACCGTATGCCCTTACTAACTTGATTCCCGTCTTGATTCTCACCATCTTCGAGACCGGAGTCTCTCCGAATGGAAAATCGGAAATCTTTGAGTCGTTCTCTATACTAAAGCTGGCAAGTTTACTTGTTCTGCCGAAGCAGAACTGAAATTGCACAACTCTTGGTTGTTTACCCTAATGTACAGTTGTCAAGGAACCGACCGATTGAGAGACTACATTGAACAGCTTACCAGTGGAGGACCGTGGGTCCAACAGGACTTGAACCTGTGACCCCCGCCTTATCAAGGCGGTGCTCTAACCAACTGAGCTATGGACCCGTAAACGGCATCTCCGTCGAGAAGGCGAACCTTCTCAAGTGGAGGCAAGCGGGTTCGAACCGCTGACCCCCTGCTTGCAAAGCAGGTGCTCTACCAACTGAGCTATGCCCCCGCTGGGTTTCTGTTCATTCAGCCTGGGGCGAACCCGGACTGTCTGGGAAAAATAAGCTAAGTTGTACGCTGCGTGACTAGGTCGCGATGCATCAAGGTTGTTTTGTGTCGGCTTTGGCTTTCGCCGCCACCATGTACCGGGTTGTTGAATTCGAATCTGCAGATGCAGATCGAGCCTTCTCCAACTGTCGGTATTGACCTGTTCATTGTATCCGCCGGGATTGATTTCCCGATGGGCCGTGAGTGGCGTAATGAACTTGCTCCATAGAAAGGAGGTGTTCCAGCCGCAGGTTCCCCTACGGCTACCTTGTTACGACTTCATCCTAGTTACCAGCTACACCTTAGGATCATGCGAATTGATGATACTTCGGGTGCGGCCGGCTTCCATGATGTGACGGGCGGTGTGTACAAGACCCGGGAACGTATTCACGGCACCGTAGCTGATGTGCCATTACTAGCGATTCCAGCTTCATGGAGGCGAGTTGCAGCCTCCAATCCGAACTGAGCCCAGCTTTAAGGATTACCTCCACCTCGCGGTATCGGATCACATTGTACTGGGCATTGTAGTACGTGTGCAGCCCTGGGCGTAAGGGCCATACTGACTTGACGTCGTCCCCACCTTCCTCCCAGTTGATCTGGGCAGTCTGTCTAGAGTCCCCACCATTATGTGCTGGCAACTAGACACAGGGGTTGCGCTCGTTGCTGGACTTAACCAAACATCTCACGACACGAGCTGACGACAGCCATGCAGCACCTGTGCAAAATACGACCAGAGGCCGTTCAGAGCCTTTCGAACTCCTTAGTGATGCATGTCAAGCCCTGGTAAGGTTCTTCGCGTTGCATCGAATTAAGCCACATACTCCACCGCTTGTGCGGGTCCCCGTCAATTTCTTTGAGTTTTAATCTTGCGACCGTACTCCCCAGGCGGCTGGTTTAACGCGTTAGCTCCGGCACGGAAGGGGTCAAATCCTCCCACACCAAACCAGCACCGTTTACTGCTAGGACTACAGGGGTATCTAATCCCTTTCGCTACCCTAGCCTTCGAGCCTCAGCGTCAGTACATGTCCAGGGTCTCGCCTTCGCCACTAGTGTTCCTCTCGATATCCACGCATTTCACTGCTACACCGAGAATTCCAGACCCCCCTCCATGACTCAAGTATGGCAGTATCGGATGCAGTCTGCGGGTTGAGCCCGCACCTTTCACATCTGACTTACCGTACCGCCTACGCTCTCTTTACGCCCAGTGATTCCGAACAACGCTTGGGACCTTCGTATTACCGCGGCTGCTGGCACGAAGTTAGCCGTCCCTTCCTCTTCAGGTACTATCAGGCACTGCCACGTCTTAATTGACAGTGCTTTACTCCCTGATGACAGGAGTTTACGACCCTAGGGCCTTCATCCTCCACGCGGCGTCGCATCGTCAGACTTTCGTCCATTGCGAATGATTCTCGACTGCTGCCACCCGTAGGTGTCTGGACCGTGTCTCAGTTCCAATGTGCCTGATCGTCCTCTCAGACCAGGTACCCGTCGTAGCCTTGGTGAGCCGTTACCTCACCAACAAGCTGATAGGCCGCGAGCCCATCCTAAAGCGAAAGCCGAAGCCTCCTTTGGTAGATCACTGATGCCAGTGAAAACCACATGCGGTATTAATCCGAGTTTCCCCGGGCTATCCCCCGCTTTAGGGCAGGTTGCTCACGTGTTACTCACCCGTCCGCCACTAAGAATTACAAAAGCAAGCTAAAGTAATTCTCCGTTCGACTTGCATGTCTTATCCACGCCGCCAGCGTTCGTTCTGAGCCAGAATCAAACTCTCCGTTAAGAAATTTTTGGTTTCATTTGCAACCTCGTTTCAGCGAACTGAATCGAGGCCGGTATGATGACGCTCACATCTCAAGAAGGCGAACCTCTTTGATTTGCAAGCTGAAACCACACCGCGACTTGCGTCGCGCAACGCACAACTTAGCTTATTTTTCCACCGAACCTCCTAGGCCACCCAAAGACGAATTGCTTCGCATCTGGACTCCTGGCGTCCGGTCAGTCTCTCTCAAGGATCTTTTTTTTCAGGGACTTGAAACTCGATCCTCACTCTCGTGAGGGGCGACTTTCAAGGCCGTTGAATCCGCGATTCTCGCGGCGGGCCGTTATCTTACCCAAAACTGGGTACCCGTCAAATCGATTGCGTACGATTTTTGCAGAAAGTGCCCGTTTTTCCGCTCGATCTACGGAATCCTTGAGAAACACTAGGGTTTTTGGATCTCTTGTCGACCTCATTGAGACGGATTTCGCCCCAGAGTCATCGTTTTCGCCTCTCTGCCGATCATTTTCTTTGCCCGTCCTGACTGGATATCATGAAAACCGAGAGTCTGAGCCTGTTCGGATCAGAAACGGCGATCCCAGTGATTGCCGACGCTGATCCTTATCGTCTTCCCAGGCACCTCCCAAATATCGGGATCCGCACAATCTTCCCTAGCCCCAGCTTCGCCTCGATTTCTTCGGAGACTGATAGCCCGAGGCCTTGGTTGGCCGCCTTCGTGAGAGACTGTTGCAGTTTCTATTTGCATGCGGATTTGGTAGAATGGGAGATGCTGGGAAGTTATCTGCGAGGCCAAGATCGAAGTCAGCGCCAATTGCTGCCCGAGTGCGTGGACGACTACGTAGGGAAGGAGAGCATTGTGCGGGTGGTGGACGCCTTCGTGGACAACCTGGAGCGCGGAGCAGGCGACGGCCTGCCGGAGCTGCGCGAGACTGGCAGTCGAGGCGGAGCCCCCGGGTACGATCCGGCCGCGATCGCTCGTGTGCTGATCTGGGGCTATCTGAGGAGGACGCGTTCGACACGGATGCTTGAACTTGCCGCGAAGACCAATCTCGAGGTGATCTGGCTGCTGGGCGGCCTCACGCCCGACCACAGTTCCATCAGCCGATTCCGGAAGTCGGAGGCCGATCGCATCAAGGGGTGGCTGAGGGAGTTCAACCTGTGCTGCAGCAAGCTGGGCCTGTTCGGATCCGAGGTCCTCGCCGTGGACGGAGCCCATCTGAAGGCGCCGGCGTCCAAGAGCACTCACTACACGAAGAAGCGCCTGGAGAGGTGGCTGGAGAAGATCGATGCCCGGATCGACGAGTACATGGAGAACCTTGCCGAAGAGGACGCCGAGGATCCAGCCGTGCCCGAGGGTGCAGTCGGGCCGCAGGAGGTGACCGAGGCGATCGAGAAGCTGCAGGACGAGCAGAAGCGGGTTCGCAAGCTGATGGTCAAGGCGGAGGACTCTCCCACCGGCCAGACCGGCCTTGTTGATCCCGAGGCCGTGCTCATGAAGAAGAAGCCCGGCAGGGGCAGTGCGGTTCTTGGCTACAGCGCGCAGATCGCGGTCGACGGCGAGAATCATCTCGTGGCTGCGGCCGATGCGGTGGCGGCCACCAGCGACAAGGGGCTTCTAGCCCAGAGTGTGGAGGAGGCGCGCGGGGTGCTGCCCGAAACCAAGACTGAGACTGAGACTGAGACTGGAGGACCAGCGGTGTTGGCCGATGCCGGCTACGTGGACTTCGAGGACGTAGCGGCGGTGGAAGCTGCGGGCTGTCGTCCGTTCGTGGACACCGGCAAGTTGAGTCAGGGAGCCGAGAACAAGGGACTTTTCGGTCGGGACGAGTTCCGATACGAACCCGAAGAGGACTGCTACCACTGTCCCGGTAGCAAGAAACTCCAGCGTCATTCCGACTGCGAGATCCGCGGGCGCAGCTACCAAGTCTACTACAACACGAAGGCGTGCAGGGAATGTGCCTTGAGGAGCAGCTGTACCAAGGGCCGCTACCGCAAGTTGAAGCGCAGTCCCCATCAGGCCTGCATTGATCGCATGAGGGAGAGGATGGAGCGGACTCCGGAGACCTACGGCAGACGCAAGAGCATCGTGGAGCATCCCTTCGGGACCATGCTGTTCTGGGACGGCGGGCGCGAGCTGCTCTGCCGCGGGTTGCGGATGGCCAAGGCCGAGCTTGGTCTCAGCGCGCTCTCCTACAACGTTCGAAGGGCTGCCGAAGTACTCGGAACCGCGGAACTCGCACGAGCGATCCGCGAAATGGCGGCGGAGAGAGCCACAGGAGCAGCGTAGGCTGGCCCAGGCTCGTCTTGGAGGTCCATCATGACCTCCTTTTGACCCGATGGACCTCCTGGGGGGGGCAATATTGCTTCCGGCTACTGCGATCGATAAATTCAACAGTGTGGCCCCAGTCCATCGCAATTACTCAAGAGGTGTCAATCCAATCGAGCGTGGGGTTCTGCAACAGTCTCTCACGAGCGCGGCTACCTCGACCGACGATTCTCCCTCTAATACTCGATTGAAAACGCTCCCCATCAGCATGGTGATTGCGACCAAGGACCGAGCCGACGTGCTGGCGAGGACGTTGCAGCAGTTCACCGAGGCGGCTCAGAGCCCTACGGAAATCATCGTTGTGGACGCAGCGGCAGATCTACAGGCGGTGGCTGCGGTCGTCGATGCCCTCTCCTCCTCCGTGCCGGTCCGCCACGTCCGCGCGGTCTGCCCGGGGGCCGCCAGCCAACGAAACGAAGGAGTCGCTCTCGCGCGGCACGACACGATCTTCTTCGCCGACGATGACGTCGTTCCCGAAGACGGCTGCCTCCTCAAGCTGTGGGACGCGCTCCAGTCGGATCCGAAGCTCGGTGGAGTCAACGCGATGATCACCAATCAGCAGTACTCGGCCCCGGGGAAACTGAGCCGTCTCCTGTTTCGATGGTACGCCGGGGGCGAGAACGAATCCTACGCCGGTCGCTGCATCGGGCCCGCCCGAAACCTGCTGCCCGAGGACTCGGAGCATCTGCCGGAGATCGTCCCCGTGGACTGGCTCAACACGACCTGCACTCTCTACCGGCGCGAGGCCCTGCCCGATCTCGCGGACGGACCTTTCGACCGCTTCTTCGAAGGTGCCTCGATCTGTGAAGACCTTGCTCTCTCCCTTCGGGTGGCACGGGAGTGGAAACTCGCCAACGTTCGCGAGGCGCGCATTTTCCACGACAGCCAGGGTGGTTCCCACAAGCGCAGAGTGGCCCGGACCACGGCGATGAGTCTCCGCAACCGGCATTACGTGATGCACGAGATCATGGCACGGACCGGATGGAAGCCACGACTCCAGCTGGCTGCGGAAACAGTTGTCGATCTCGCCGCGACCTCGCTTTCCTCCGAGGGCATCGCGATCCTGCCCGACCGTCTTCTCGGCATTTGGCGAGGCTGGAAACAGATTCGGAACGATCTGGCATGAACACCAAAAATCCAATCCGCTGGGGCCTGCTCGGGGCCGGGCAGGTCGCGCACAAGTTTGCCGAGGGCATCCGCTCGCTCCCTGATGCGGTGGTCTCGGCGGTCGGCACTCGCGACTCGAAGAAGGCGGACACCTTCGCGGAGGAGCACGGCATCCCTGCCGCCCATGGAAACCTCGCCGATCTGATCGCTGATCCTACCATCGACGTCATCTACGTCTCGACCCCGAGCGGTCTGCACCACGAGCATTGCATCCTCTGCCTCGAGGGCGGGAAACCCATCCTCTGCGAGAAGCCCTTCGCCGTAAGTCAGGCGCAGGCCGAGGAGGTGTTCTCACTGGCAAAGAAGCGGAATCTCTTTGCGATGGAAGCCATGTGGATGCGTTTCATCCCCGGCATCGTCCGGCTGGAGGAACTCATCGCCGAGGGGCATATCGGGGACGTCCGCATGGTGCAGGCGAGCTTCTCTTTCCGGACTCGAAAAGTGGCCGAGCACCGGCTGTTCAATCCGAAACTCGGAGGGGGGGCGCTCCTCGACGTCGGCATCTATCCCCTCGCACTGGCCCAACTTCTTCTCGGCGAACCCGAGGAGGTCACCGGCGTCGCGGAGATCGGCGACTCCGGGGTCGACGAACAGTGCGTGATGTCGCTCCGCTATGCAGAAGGACGGATCGCGACCCTCAACGCCGCGATCCGAACGCAGGTGCCCATCGAGGCCCATGTCTACGGAACGAAGGGGCGAATCCGCCTGCACTCCGCGATGTATCGACCGACCCGCTTGTCCGTCATTCCCCAGTACGATCCCGATACCGAAACGGGAGGCTTCGTTGCCGCAGCTCTCCCCCTTCGCCTGGCACGCAAAGTCCGCCGCAGCCTCCGGATTCTCCGCGGTCGTGAACCCGAGGGACAGCACTTCGAGGTGCCTTTCGACAGCACCGGCTATCAGTATCAGGCGACGGCAGTCGGCGAATGCCTGAGAAAGGGACTTGTGGAATGCCCTCGCATGCCGCATTCAGCGACGCTCTCCTGCCTGAACGCCATGGACCAGCTTCGCAGCAGCTGGGGGCTCTCCGGCTCCACCCCGAACTCATGATCGAACGCCTCGTCCAGATCGCCCAAGGCCTCTCCTCGAGAGGGCGGAATCTCTGGTACCGGCTGCTTGGGATGAAACTGGAAGGCTATGTCTGGATGAGGGCGATCCACGCGCCGCGGCAATGGAGTCAGGTCCAGCTCGGAAAAGACGTGGGCCTCGACCACGGCGTTCAGATTCTCGCGAGTGGGGATGGGCCAGAAGTGACCTTGAAAATCGGCGCCAAGACCTACGTGAATCGATTCACGACGCTCGACGCCCACTCCGATCTGAAAATCGGGGAAGGCTGCATGATCGGCCCGTATTGCTACCTCACGGATGCGGATCACGAGAAAGCCGAGGGCCTGCCGGTCCGAGATCAGGAAATGAAAGCGAGCTTCCTCCACATCGAGGATGACGTCTGGGTCGGCAGCCACGTCGTGATCCTGCCAGGCGTCACGGTCGGCGCCGGGGCCGTCATCGGAGCGGGGAGTGTCGTCACCCACGACATTCCCCCGAACGCGATCGCCTTCGGCACGCCCGCCCGGGTCCAATCCTACCGAACTCCATGAAAGTCTGCATCGGAATCGCGACCAAGAACCGCGCCGAAATCATTCCCCAGGCGATCGACTCCGCGCTTTCGCAGAGTTACGCCGACGTCGAAGTCGTGGTCTTTGACGATGCCTCGACCGACGGCATGATCGACCTGCCGAGACGCTATCCCCAGGTGCGCTGGATCCGAGTTGAAGAGAGCATCGGCTACATGGCGGCGCGCAACCAGCTCATGCGCGAGACGGACGCCGACTTCTTCTGCAGCCTCGATGACGACTCGTGGTTCCTCGGCACGGACGAGATCGCCACGGCGATGACCTTCCTCGAGAACCGCCCCGGGGTGGGAGCGATCGCGTTCGACATCATCGACCCCTCCTATCCCGAACACCAGGGACGCGGTGCTCCTCAGCAGGCTCACACCTTCATCGGATGCGGGCACCTGCTGCGCCTCACGGCCGTTCGCGAGGCTGGGTACTACACTTCCTTTCCCGGGGCCTACGGCGGCGAGGAGAAGGACCTCAGCGTCCAACTTCTCGACCTCGGTTACGAGATCCTCCGTCTCCCCGGCGTCCATGTCTGGCACGACAAGACGATGACAGCCCGCGACCTCCGCCAACAGCATGCCTCGGGAGTCTGCAACGACCTCGCCTTTGCCTACCTCCGCTGCCCGATGTGGGATCTGGCCTGGACGCTGCCGGGCAAGCTTCTCAGCAACATCGCCTTTGCGGTCCGCTTTGCCTTCACTCGGGATCGCGATCGAGACAAGTTCGACCGCGAGGTCGTCACGCAGATCGGTCGCTGGGGATTTCTCAGCCCGAGTTTTCGGGGCATCGGAGCGTTCTTTTCCGGACTCGACGAGCTCCAGTCCTCGCGGGAACCGGTCGATGCGATCGCCTGGCGCTCCTACACCGCTCGGGCTCGGCGGCTTTACGGGCGGGTGCCCCTGGCTCCGGTGAGCTCGATCGCGATCTCCCTCACCACCCGGAATCGAAAGGACACCCTCGCCTCCACCCTGCAGGAACTGCGTCGTCTGGACCCCGCTCCTGACGAGATGATCATCTGTGCGGACGGCTGCGAAGACGACACCGTCGAGATGCTGAGGCGCGACTGGCCGGAGATCCGCGTCATCGTCAACGAGTCCTGGGAGGGATCGATCCCCTCCCGTCACCGAATGCTCCTGCAGGCAGAATCCGACATCGTGCTCTCTCTCGACGACGATAGCTATCCGATCCCCGACGACTTCCTTTTCCATGTCCTGCAGAGCTTCAACTCGACGCCGCTGGCTGCTGTCATCACCTTTCCCCAGGTTACGGACGAGTTCCCCGAGACACTCACCCAGATCCGGGCTCAGGAAGGCGCACGCTCGCTGGTCGGAAGCTTTACCAATTCCGGAGCAGCGATCCGCCGAGAGATCTATGAGCGCCTCGACGGCTACGCCGGGTTTTTCCAACACGCCTACGAGGAGCCGGACTACGCCCTCCAGTGCTACGCCTCCGGCTACGAGGTGCTCTTCGAACCATCGCTCACGATCCGACATCTCTACAGTCGCGAATCACGCAACGAGCAGCGCACCCACCGGTTCCACGCGAGAAACGAGATCTGGAGCGCGCTTCTTCGCTGTCCCCTGCCCTTTCTCCCCATTGTCGTGATCTACCGGACGGGGAGTCAGTTTGCCTACGCCATCAAGCGCGGTCTTCACTGGGTCTGCAAGGAGCCGCTCTGGTGGCGGGAAGCGATTCAGGGTCTAGGCACCTGCCTGAAGCACCGCTCGGCGCTTTCCTTGAACGCCTACCTCCGCTGGATGCTTCTCATTCGAAAGCCGGCGCCCCTCGAGTCGGCCGAGGAGATCGGCACCGAGTCTGCGAAATCATGAGCGGGACGGGCACCATCCTTCTGGTCATCCCCGCCTTCCGGGAGAGCGCGCGGCTCGGAACATGGCTCGACGAACTCCTGCCGGTGCTGCAGAAGGTCGGCGGGATCGAAGTGCTGGTCGTCGATGACGGGTCTGACTCCGAAGAGAGCGGCCGAATGCTCCGGCAGGTCGAGGAGCGAAAGAGGGACAATCCCCTGCTTCGGGATCTGCTCATTCTCCCCGAGAACAAAGGCAAAGGCGGAGCAATCAAGGCGGGCTGGGAGCAGGCGACGGGGCAGTTTGCATGGCTCGGCTTCACGGATGCGGACGGTGCGGTGCCAGCCTCGGAAGTGTCCCGCATGATCGAGGCCGTCCGCCACGAACCCGCCACGGCCCACTTTGCATCCCGCGTCAAGATGCTGGGCCGGACCATCGAGCGAAGCCTTCACCGCCACCTCGTCGGACGGATTTTCGCCACTCTCGTGTCGGAAGTCCTCGACATCGAGGTCTACGACAGTCAATGCGGGCTGAAGTTCGTCCCCGCGTCCAGCTATCGGAAGATCTGCGGCCGCCTCCGCGAGGACGGCTTCGCCTTCGACGTCGATCTGCTCGTCGCTCTGCTGGACGGGGGCGAAGCCGTGGTCGAATTTCCCGTGGATTGGCGTGACGTTGCCGGATCGAAGGTGCATTTACTTCGCGACTCCCTCAGGATGGCCCAGGCCGTCCGCGCGATCCATCAACGCCGACGCCCCTTCGCCTCCCCGAAAACCCCATGACCCCCGTCTCCGTCGTCATCCCCTGCTATCACAGCGAGGAAAGCCTTCCCTCGGTGCTTGCGGCCATCGCCGAGACGATGTCCGGCCAGGGGCGTGAGTACGAGATCATCCCCGTCAACGACGGGAGCCGCGACGGGACCCTCGCCGTTCTCCGGGAAGCCGCTGAAGAGAACCCCGCGATCCGGCCGATCGATCTTCTCCGGAACTACGGGCAGCACAACGCCGTGCTCTGCGGCATCCGGGCCGCTCAACACCCGTTCATCGTCACGATGGACGACGACGGCCAGCATCCCCCGAGCCAACTCCCTCTCCTCCTGGCACGCCTTGAGGAGGGATCCAGCGACGTTGTCTACGGTTATCCGAGCGAAGAGAAGCATTCGTTCTGGCGGGTGGCTGCGGCAGGACTCACCAAGTTTGCCCTCGCACGCTTCATGGGTAGTGAAATCGCTCGCCACGTCACCTCGCTGCGCGCCTTCCGCACTCCCCTTCGTGAAGGTTTCGCCGACTACCAGGGGTCCTACGTCTCCATCGACGTCCTGCTCACCTGGTCGACGAACCGCTTCGACTCCCTGCCGGTCAAGCATCTCCCCCGCGAGCTGGGGACCAGCCAGTACACTTTCCGAAAGCTCGTGACTCACGCCCTCGACCTGATCACCGGCTTCAGCGTCGTGCCCCTGCAGATCGCGAGTGTCCTGGGAGTGCTCGCCTTTATCTTTGGGGGAGCCCTGCTCTGCTACATTCTGGTGATGTACTTCGTAGGGGGCGCCGAGGTGCGCGGCTTCACTTTCCTAGCCTCGAGCATCGTGCTCTTCGGAGGCGTCCAGCTGCTGGCCATCGGCATCATCGGGGAATACGTGGCGCGGATTCACTTCCAATCGATGGGCCGCCCGGCCTATACCAAGCGCAGCCGACCCTCTGAAGAGGAATCCTGAAAACGGATTCGGGTGCCGTGAGGGGCCGGATTCATCTCGGAGAGATTCAACCGAGGACAGCATGGATCTGATGCCCCGTCACCCGGGGCTCGAGCCGCGAAATTGAGTTCGCGAAAATCAGAGCCTCGAGAGGTCGTGCGCAGATCTTCTCCCCATCCTCGACACACCCGGGGTCCATCCAAAATCATGACCCATCGAATTCAAGTCTGGCTCGCCCAGCCCACGCCCCGCTGGTCCGCCGTGTCCGTCGGCGGACTTGGCTTTGCCATCGCAGTGGTTCTGACGGCGATGGCCCAAAAACCCTTCTTCTACGACGAGCCGCACTACCTGAACAATGTCGGCTACCTTCACGAGCACGGGCTGGGTCGCGAGTTTCTCCTCGAGTACCCCGGCTATGCCGGCCCCCTCTCAGCCTATCTCCAGTTTTTCCTTGAGGGGGTCACCAAACTCCAAACTCCGGGAGCCCGACTGGTGAACGTCTTTCTCTGGGCGGCCTCCTTCCTACTTCTCCTGAGATTCTTTCGACTGCGGGCGCCCGGAAGCGCCGCAGGCTTCTTTCTTCCGGCAGTGCCTCTGCTCTGGCCGATCGGCGGCCTCGCTCTCACGGAGATGCCCTCGCTCTTTTTTGTCTGTCTCGCCCTCCTGCTGCAACAACAGGCACTACGGGCGAAGAAGACGCTCGCGACCACCTCACTGCCCCTTTTAGCCGGCCTCTGCTTCGGGATCGCGGTGATCGGAAGACAGACTCTTCTGCCGGCCTTTCTTCTTCCCCTCGGATCGATTCTCTTCGTCCGGGCCGACCGGAGGTCATGGAGTCTCTTTTTCCTCGGGTCCCTGCCACCCATCGTCAGTGTGTTTCTTGTCTGGGGAGGCATCTACCCACCCATGATCCAAGGGATGCGGATACTAAACGACGGCCTTTCCGGCATCGCCCCCTTTCACGGCATTCTGTCCTACGGGTACGCTTTTCTTGTCACCTTGATCATAGCCCCGACCTATCTCCATCTTCCGAAGTGGCTCGGACTGGTCGGCGTCGCTTTGGGCCTCTCCGCAGGCTATCTTCTGGATATCGACTCCTTTCTCCCCATGAAATCGGTACTCTCAAACACCCTGCCCGCAGGAACTCTGGGATTTGCCGGCACCGCGTTCCCCTACCTCCTTTCCGTCCTGGCGGTCTGGTTTGTGATCGCCACCGCGTGGCGAGCCCTTGACCGGCAGAAATGGCGAAACCGTGTCCCCCTGGCCCTTGCGACCGGGGCGCTGCTGGGCGTTCCCGCAATGATCCCTCACGTTTTCAGCAGCCGCTACGTGGCAATCTCAATTCCACTTCTTCTGGTCTTGCTATGCGGGCACTGCACATTCAACCGGGGAACTGTCCTCCGCCAACTTCTCGGAATTTTTATGGGTGCAACGATTCTGACCACCTGGCTGTATGGCAAGGATCAAGGCTACGCACACATCGAATATTCCCAACTGCACTATCCTCATCTCTTCCCCAATCCAGCCGAGCGGGAGTGGGGCAACGACGAATGGCGCCGGGCTCTGGTTCATGAGGAAGCCGCAGCAGAGGAGGTCGGCACGCCAGTTCCAGAGTAAGTCAGAACCCCTCCTGTCGCGGGACCGCGCGCCATTCCGATTCAATCCCTGCTTCGAGGGGGAACCTCGGACGCCAACCGGTCCGCCGGCGAAGCCGATCCGAATCGAGCAGGTTTCGCTCCAAATCCCAGCCGCTGCATTCGGTCTGTCCATCCATGCTGATTTTCAAGCTCCGGCCCGACGTCTTCTCCACCAGTTCGATCAATTCGAGAACGGATGCCGAGCACCCGGAAGCCACGTTGTAGCAGACTGATTGGGAGACCATGCCATTCTTGAAAATTGACGCGACCGCCGAGGCGAGGTCATCGACGTGAAGGTAGTCCTTCACTTCTTCACCAGAACCCCACAGGTGGAATTCGGAATCCGTCGCTGCGGAGTGGAGAAGCGCGGAGACGACCCCCTGAGGCCGACCCTCGCGAACGGGAAAACCGTAGACGTTCGAGATCCTGAGAATGACCAGAGGGAATCCGGTTTCCCTCGCTCGATTCTCGAGAATTTCCTCCCCCTCCCGCTTCGCCCTGGCATACTGGGATTGCGGGTGCGGGCGATCCGTTTCCACGCTGCCTGAGCCGTCGCAGTTTCCGTAGACGGAGCCAGAGGAGAAAAAGAACAGCGGAGGCGGCTTTTCGGTGGCTGCCAGGCTCTCGCAGATCGTTTCGAGAAGAGGATGATCCTGCTGCCAGGATTGCTGCGGGTTTTCTTCCGCCGTGGCGGGAACGGTGCTCCAGGCAGCGTGCACAATCGCATCCGCGTTCCGGAGCAGGTGCGGGTCAGACAGCTGCTCGAGTGGCAGCAGGTCCTTACCCGGCGTCCGCGAGAATGGAATCACCTCGAACTCCGAGGCCCACTTGACGCGAAGGAGCGAAGGGAGTCTTCCTGTCGCGCCGGTCAGCAGGATGGTGGGCTTGGAAGACACGAAAAAATTCAGCACGACCGCTGCAGGGAGGCGAGGAGTGATACGCCAAAGGGAAGGTTGATTCTCTTCTGGAGGAAGGAGTCCTCCCACAGAAAGACTCTCTCGAGGAGACCACTTGCTAGGCCTGAGTTCCCTGCGGAAAAATCGAGGGCCTGACCTTTCTTCGCAGAGGGAGGAAAAAGGTGACTAAGCAGCCGAAATCCTGCCACGAAGGGGAAGAGCAAGGTGTTGAAATAAGTGAGCCTTTGGAGATCTCCGGGGGCGTTGGCGAGCACGGCAGCGAAGGTCTCACGAGTGTAGCGTCGATGATGATGATTGATCTCGTCATGGTGGCTCCAGAGAAAGGGACAGGCCGGAACCGAAAGGAGCAGAAACCCGCCAGTTCGGCAGACACGGTGAAGCTCGGCCACCGCGAGAGCGTCGTTTTCCACGTGCTCGATGACGTCAAAGGCACAGACGAGATCATAGGCCTCCGATGGGGCCGCCAGCTGCGTGACGTCGCCCTGGACCACGGGAAGACCGGTGGTCTCAGCCGCGTACCGGGCACATTCGGGGTCATACTCCACGGAGTGCACCTCCCCGACTGTCGCAAGAAGTTCACTGGTGCGGCCCGTCCCGCAGCCTACGTTGAGAATTCTCGGTGACACGACTCCCTTGAGCAAGCGCCGCACCTCGCGGAGGAGGAGTTCGTTTCTCGCCAGAAACCACCAGTGCGTGCGCTCCAGCTCTGCGTAGGCTCGGTAGTATGCGCTCTCCATGGGGTTGAGGCTAACAAGAGCCGAAGTCAGAGGCGGTCAAGAGATAGTAGGACCAATGGCGCTTGCGAGTTCCTGCCACCGAGAGGAGCATCTCAAGAGACCCCGATGACCGTGTCTTAAGGTGGAGCGTGACGTCCCGGCGCGCTGGCGTTGCCAGTGGGCGAGGAGCGGGCTTCGCCCGCAACTCGCCGGGGACGTCGAGTTCCACCTTCAACGCGTAACGCTCGAGCCCGACGAGGAATTCGAGACGAGACCATCGATACCCCCCCGCGAACCAGCGCCGTTGAGACTAGAGGAGTTCACGACTCCGTGTACCGGAAGACCAGTCCCCTTGATCGCGGCGACCAGTTCCTTCACCGGAGCCTCGTCTCTGGTGCTGACCTCGACGCCACCGAATCCTGCCTCTGAGGAATCTAAATTTATCGGCAAGGGAAATCTGCTCGGTGACCATCGCCAGCTTGACCGCCTGCAGGAAGCGAGATGCTTCGCTGCTGTCGCATGGGTGGGAGCAGTCCGCTCGAGCGCGAGCCCGGCCCCAGCCCGAAGAAGGTCTCTTCGGGTGAGGGCAGGTCGCGGAGTCATCAGTTCGACGATCCGCTATTCTTCCGGGTTGTCCGGAGCGTCGTCGACTCCGCCGTCGTCGTCCGTTTCAGGCGTGTCTGCCTTCGGAGTGTCGGGGGCGTCTGCGTCCCCTCCATCCGTGGGATCGGCGCCTTCGGCGTCCTCCTCTTCCTCACCAGTGGCAACCACCTTGGCGAAGTCCTGGATCGTCTCCTTGCCTTTAAGCTTCATCAGTCGCACACCCTGGGTGGCGCGGCCGAGAAGGCGGAGGTCGCTCACTGGGATGCGGACGTTCTGACCAGAACTTGTCATGAGCATGATCTGGTCGTCGTCGTGAACCACAGTTGCGCCGCACACCGGACCGGTCTTGTCGGTGACGTTGAGGGTCTTCATGCCCTTGCCGCCGCGTCCCTTGGACTTGTACTCGTCGAAGGAGGTGCGTTTGCCCATGCCGTTTTCAGAGACCACGAGCAGGGCGGCTTCGGGTTCCACCACGACGCAGGCAACGAGGTAGTCGCCCTCGCGCGGGCTGATGCCTTTCACACCGGCGGAAGGCCGCCCCATCGAACGAACGTTGCTCTCGGCAGTGCGCACGCAGTAGCCGTTGCGGGTGACCAGACAAACGTCGTCCTCGCCGGTGGTGAGCCGGGTGGTGACGAGTTGGTTGCCTTCTTCAAGGCGGATCGCGATGATGCCGTCCTTGCGGTGGTTCTTGAAGGCGGAAAGCGGCGTCTTCTTCACCTTGCCGGACTTGGTGGCGAACAGGATGAACTGCTCGGCCTCGTCTTTCTCGGCGAAGGTGACGTCCTTGTTGTCGTCGTCCATGACCCCCTCGAGACGGAGCGTCGTGACGACGTTCTCCTCGGGGCGCAGGTTGAGCAGGTTCTTGATCGAGCGCCCCTTGGAGGTGCGGCTCATCTCGGGAATCTGATAGGTGCGCTCGACGTAGACCCGTCCCGTGTCCGTGAAGAACATCAGGTAGTCGTGAGCGCCGGCCGAGAAGACCTGATCGACGTAATCGTCCTTGTCCGCCTTGTCGACGGCGTCGCGGGTTTCCATGCCCTTGAGCCCGGAGCCACCGCGGTTCTGAGTGCGGAACTCGCTGGCAGGGGTGCGCTTGATGAAGCCGCGCTTGGAGATGGTGACGACGTTGCTCTCGTTGGCGATGAAGTCGATGACGTCCATGTCGCCCGCCCAGGCGGAAATGTCGGTGCGCCGGGGAGTGGCGTACTTCTCCTGAATCTCGCGCAGTTCCTCCTTGATCATCGCCAGCACCCGCTCCTCGCGGTTGAGGATGTCGTTGAGGTCGATGATCTCGGCCAGAACCTCGTCGTAGGCCGCCTTGATCTTGTCGCGCTCGAGTCCGACGAGCTGGTAGAGACGCAACTCGAGGATATGATTCACCTGCCGGTCGGTGAGCACGTAGCGCTCTCCTTCGACCGAGGGCTGGCCGCGCAGGTGGATGCCGTAGCTCTCGGCTTCCTTGAGCGTATAGGTGCGGGCCTTGAGACGTTCGAAGGCTTCGTCGCGGGTCATCGAGGAGCGGACGATCTTGATGACCTCGTCGAGATCACCGATCGCACAGAGGTAGGCCTCGAGTTTCTCGGCCTCGCGCTCGGCCTTGGCCAGCAGGTAGCGGGTGCGGCGCAGGATGACGTCGCGCCGGTGCTCGATGTAACAGTTGTTGGCGTCCTTGAGGTTGAGCAGGCGGGGCCGACGGTTGTCGATCGCCAGCATGTTGGTGGAGAAGGAACTCTCCAGCGCGGTGTGCTTGTAGAGATTGTTGAGGACGACCTGCGAACGCGAGTCGCGCTTGAGATCGACGACCACGCGGGTGTTCTCGTCCGACTCGTCGCGCACGCCGGAGATCTCGGTGATCACCTTCGTGTTCACCAGCTCGGCGATCCGCTCGACGAGGGTGGCGCGGTTCACGTTGTAGGGGATCTCGGTGATGATGATCTGTTCCTTGGTGCCGGTATCGACGATCTCGGCTCGGCCTCGCACGCGGACGCTGCCTTTGCCAGTGTTGAAGTAGTCGTTGATGCCCTTGGTGCCCAGAATGGTGCAGCCGGTGGGGAAATCGGGTCCCTTCACGTACTCCATCAGCCCGCCGATGGTGATATCGGGATCGTCGATCTGGGCGCAGATGCCGTCGACCACTTCACCGAGGTTATGCGGCGGCATGTTGGTGGCCATGCCGACCGCGATGCCGGTGCCGCCATTGACAAGCAGGTTGGGGAACGCGGCGGGAAGAACGGAGGGCTCCTTGCGGGTGCCGTCATAGTTTTCGACGAAGTCGACCGTGGCCTTCTCCATGTCGGTCATCAGAGCGACGCCAAGGTGGGTCAGACGAGCCTCGGTGTAACGCATGGCAGCCGGAGGATCGCCCTCGACTGAGCCGAAGTTACCCTGGCCGTCGACGAGGATGTCACGCATCGACCAGTGCTGCGCCATGTTGACCAGCGTCGGGTAGATCGCGCCGTCACCGTGCGGGTGGTATTTACCCATCGTTTCACCGACGATTCTCGCGCACTTGAGGTGACCCTTCGGCGGCCCCAGCGAGAGGTCGTTCTGCATCGCGTAGAGCAGGCGGCGCTGGGAGGGCTTGAGGCCGTCCCGGGCGTCCGGCAGAGCGCGCGAAATGATCACGCTCATGGAGTAGTCGAGGAAGGAATCGCGGATCTCTTCCTCGACGGGAATGGGGGCGATCGCCTCTTCAGGCTTGTCGGTTGAATCCTTGTCGTCAGCCACAGTGTGCGTCGTTTTTCAGTTCGAACGAGGACCGTGGGAAACAGGGTCCGGAAGCGTTCTAAAGATGGAACTCACAGTGTAGAGAGCACGGAAGATGACGCAACCCGTGGGAGCAGGAAAAACCAAGGGATTTCCTCGCTTCTGATGGGGTAAAAGGCCTAAGGTTTTGGTGCTGAAACTGCGCCTCGTGAAAGCCATGATCATCCGGGAAACGCCCTACGACACTCTGGGTGGTGTGACCGTATTTTTCCTCCTCGGCGGTGGGGTGATTGGCGAGTTTCTGGGAATCATCGGGGGGCTGATTGGTGGAGTGCTTCTGGCTCCTGGACTGTACCTGCTGCTGCGGTTTGTCTTGGCCCGTGAAAAAGTCGTCATTGATCCCGAGCGTGACAGTGTCCTGTTTGGCAGACGTCGCGGGTTGCACCGTGAAAGCGCGGAGATTCCCGTGAGCGACATTACGCGCCTCGTGTATCTCGACGGTGGTCCCGAGGGCCTGCGTGACGTGCTGGCGATCGAGACTTTAGACGGAGAATTGCATTCCTTCCCCCCTGGCGCTCATCGCAGGGATCAGAAAGTATGGCGGATGCTGAGAGAAATGACGGATGGACGGATCCCCAACATTCAGGTGCGGGAAGTGAAGGAGGAGTCGCCTTGGTGAATCCTAACCATGAAGATCAGGACTCCAGACCGACACTCTCGTCCGTTTGCCGCGGCCCTATTGCTCTTTCAGCGGACCAACTAGCAAGTGATCGCTTCGAAGCGGTAGCCTTTTCTGTCGCAGAAGCCCGGAAAGAGGGCGTCGTTGACATAGAGCGCGTCTTCATTTGGCTGGCACTGCTCTGCGGAGATCAGCCGTTCCTTGAAATCGAGATAATAGGGACCGCTAAAGCCGGCCGGAAGCGCATCCAGCGTAGGTTCCGCATCGTGATTCTCCTCGAGGAAGATGAGCAGACATTCATCAAGGCTGTTGCGCATTCCCCTGAGCGTCGCCAGTTCGTGCCCCTCAACATCGATCTTGATCAGATTCGGCTTCACCCGTGCTGACATGACCAGGCGGTCCAAAGTCGTCCGCTCGACTTCGATGGAATTCCCCGTGGCCTTCTCCAGCACTCGGTTCATCGCCGAACCCTTGACATCCTGAAAAGAAATCGTTCCGTCCTCGTCGGACAATGCCATCTGGTGGACAATGACGTTTTTGCGGCGGTTGTACTCCAGATTGGCGGCAAGCATCTCGGCGGTCCTGGGGTGGGGCTCGAAGGAGTGCACGACGACTTGCTCCGCCTCGGAAGCCAGGAGGCTGTAGATGCCGACGTTGGCACCCACGTCAAAGAAGGCGGTCGCCTGCTGTTCATCCTTCAAGACGTCGAGGATGAAAGACATGTTGTTGTGATCGTACTTCTGCATCGACCAGGCAAGAACGGCCACTCCGTTCTCCTTCCAGCGTTCATCCACTTTCAGCGAGGTGTGAGGCGTGACCTCGATCGCATATGGGCGAAAAGGCTGTCGGCGTTTCTTGAACTGCCAGTGGAGGTGCCGAAGAATTCCCGGTGCGCCACAGGTTGGATGAGCGAGAATAAACCGGATCGTAACAAGAAATTTCTTCAGGCTCATGAGATCAGGTCGGACGTCGGAAAACCCAGTACCGTTGAGACTGGGAAGGACTGCTTGGAACCGAACTCTGATGAGGAAACACCGCAAGCACAATTCCTAGCGGCCAGATTGCGGGCGCACACTGTGTAGCGGTGAGTCGCTGGGTTTCGGCGTGGAAACGGGACGGAGTTGTCCCCACTGACCGCGGCGACTAGGGCACGGCCTTCGTAGTGGGACCGTGGAAGCGTAGCCTGCGAACCGGTCACAATTAGACAACGCCCCCACGCTCTCACGAGCCTGTTTTCTCCCACCGTCTTGATGAGGCACTCACGAGGGCCCCTCCTCGTTCTGGAGTCGCCCTTGCAGAGGCGCGCGGACGCGCTTGGAAATCACCCTCAGCGCTCGACGACGCTCAAGATTACGGGAGGGGCGGCGGTCTTGTCGGCGGCGGTGGTTCTGAGATGGATCAGCCGCTCGCCGGGCTCAGCAAAAGGGGCGGTCCTCAGAAAGATGTCACGCTCGGACTCGCCCTTGAGAAGCAGCAGTCCGTTGAGGCCGATGTTGTCGACGATGGTGCCGAAGGGCAGGTTACGGCCCGCATCTTCCTTGCCGAAGGGGATCTCGCCTTCGTAGCCGTTGCGGACGGCACGGACGCGCGCCTGAAGAGTTCCACCTCGCTCGATGACAAGGGTGAGCGGCCGTCCGTTTTCCGCTCGGATGAAGCTGTCGGGGTCACTGCCCGGCAGGATCTCTAAGGCGACCTTGGGCCGCTCGCCGAGCGTCAGGTTTCCAAGCCCTCCCTTCAACTCCATGACGACCTCCCTGCCGCGGATGTGCGCCGTCGCCGTAGCGGTCGTGGGTCCAAAGTCATCGGACGGCGCAGGGGCATCGGGGTCAGTCCAGATGACGCCATAGGCGCGATACTGCTCGGCCTCGACGATCAGCGGAGTGCTGACGTGAAAGCCGGGAGGCAGATGTTCGAAGGCGATCGACACGGGGCCTTGGTATCCATCGATCCGATCGAGAGTGACCCCAAACTCGTGACCCGCGCCCGCCATGATCACCTTGTCTTTGGAGTCGATGCTCACCTTGAAGGAAGGCAGGGGAGCGCGCGCCACTAGCTCGTAGTGGTGATCCTTGCCACCGAAACTGCGGACGTCGGAGACCCGAACCTGATACTCGCCGTCCTTGGGAGCAACGAAGTAGAGCCTTGAGTCACGGCCCGCCTTGCGGAGGGAATCGTCGTCGTTCTCCCAGAGAAGCTCGTAACGCGGCAGTCCGTTCGCCGGAGGCGGTTGGGACGGGTCGTGTGCCTCGACGATATAGCAGGGCTGATTCAAGGCGTGGGTCCGCCCGCTGGTTCCGAAATAGGCGTGACGGCTGCCGAATCCGGGAAAGACGTTGAAGCCGGAATCGGGACCTCTCGGGTAGAGCCACAGGCGAATGACCTCGCCGTTGAGGTAGAGATACTGGCCGAGCTCCATCTCCTCCCAGTTGTGAATCCGGAAGTCGTTGCTCTGCTTGGAATCCTTGCCGCGGAAGGTGACCCACGAATCCCTCACGGCCTGCAAGACGGTGCGCACGATGGGCTGGCCCTCGACATCGAGAACTTCGATCCGAGAGTCGAGCTTCGACTTGGAAGAGGCGGCCTTGATCTCGAGAAGGATCTCCTCGCCTTTCCGAGCGGTGAAAGGATGCAGGTGAACGGCGCCGGGCTCCTCGATCACGCCCTTGAAGACGAGCGTCTCCCGTGACGCTTCCTGAGCAGTGGGTTCGGCCTGCTCATCGACGACGGCAACCGTGCTGTCGCTTGCTACCAGCGGGTAAGTCGCCGTGGACCCGTCCATTCGGCTGACGAGGAAGTTCCTTTTCCCACTCGAGAGAGCAAGGCCAGTGACCAGGTCCGGCTGCAGCTCATAGGCATGCTCTTCGATCAGCCCGGGCATGGACCAGGACTTGAGGGTGCCGTCGTCGGCCGCGGAAAGGAGGTGCCTCCCATCCTCGGTGAGAGCCAGCTTCTCGATCGTGCCTTCATGGGCGAACCGGGAGTGTCGGATGGGCTGGATGCGAGGTTTGTCAAAAGCGGTCAACTTCCAGAGGCGGATCTTCGAGTCGGCGCCCGCTGCCACCACGAAGCGGCCGTCCTGGGTGAAGGCGACCGCGTTCTGACCGCCCTGTGGCTGGTTCAGGGTGTCGAGTCGGACCCCGTCGGCGAGGCGCCAGAGTTTCACGGTCTCGTCGGCACTCGCGGAGGCGATCACTTGGCCGTCGGGATGAAAAGCGAGATCGATCACGGCGCCGTTGTGGCCGTCGATAGTTCGTTCGAGTTCTCCCGTCTCGGAGTTCCAGATGCGGATGGACCGGTCATAGCCTGCCGTCGCGATGAGTTTACCGTCGGGTGAAAAAACGGCCTGGTAGAGCAGGTCGCGATGACCGCCAAGCTCGTGAAGTGGGGTGCCGGATTCGAGATCCCAGATGACGGCGGTGCCGCTCAGACCGGTGATGCCGGTGGCGGCGACCAGGCGTTTCGAATCCGGGGAAAACGAGAGCGCAGCGACTTTCCCGGGAAGTTCGGTGAAGGCATGCAGCACGCGTTTTCCGCGAGCAGTGCGCACGCTCACCGAGCGGTACCGGGCCTCGGCGACGAAGCGTCCATCCGGGGAACTGGCGAGCGCGGTGATCGGTTCGTCGAGCTGGCCTTGAACTGCAATCTCGGGCGCGTCGAGCGTGGCAAAGATCGAGGCGTCATCCTTCGGGCCCTTGGCACCTTCACTGATCCACTGTCGGAGCAGATCGATCTGCGTCTCGCTGGGATGAGGCTCGTCCTTGGGCGGCATGCGTGGACGCCGAGTGCCTTCCATGATGCCGACGAGGTAGGATTTTTCGGCGTCGCCGGGGGTGATGGGGTCGCCCTTGTTCTCGCCGCCCTCACGAAACGCGGCGTAGGTCTCGACGGAGAATTCGCCTTCGAAATCGGCGTCGTTGTGACAGCCCGCGCAGTAGGTGCGGAGGATGGGCACGACGTCCTTCTCGTAGTCGGCGGCGAGCATGGCGCCGGTCGTGACGAGGCCAACAAGAAGGCTGAGAAAGGACGCGCGCATAGGTGCTGGTCTAGTGCTGGAAGAGGAACTCGCGGCTGGTGAGAAGCGACCAGAACAGGTCCTCGACCACGGCCCGGCGCTCGGCCTCGGGTGCCTCGGCAAGGATTTTCGTGAAGGTCTCCCGTTCGGATGCTTGAGGGAGCCGTGACAAGCAGAGAAGATAGGCTTCCTCGACGAGATCGCCCGCTTTCGCAGGGAGCGGAAACTGCTTCATCAGGTCGGTGACCCGGCCCTTCTCCGCGCGCAGCTTGTCGTTGAGGGTGCTGCCGTTGGAAAGGTGGAGCACCTGCACCATCGACGGCTGGTTCGAGCGCTCGCACTCGCAGGTGATGTCGCGCGAATTGCGCCCGAAGGTCTTCAGAAAATAGGAAGACACTGCGGAGTCGTAGAGCTGCAGAGCGGAGGTGCCCTCGGGATAGAAGTCGGTCTTCTGCGAGCTGCCGTCATTGAGGGCGATCTCGACGTACTTGGAGCTGACTCCCGTGACGTCCGTGATGGCATCCTCGAGGACCTCGGCCATCAGCCGCCGGGGAAAGGCGCGGGAGTAGTGACGTCGGTCGGCCTCGTTGGTAGCGAGAGGAACGGAGGTGCGAGCGTAGGTGTCCGAAACGAGGATCGCCCGCATCAACGCCTTCAGGTCGAACCCGTTCTGGACGAGATGCGCGGACAAGGCCGCGAGCAGAGGCTCGTTGCTGGCGGGGTTCGACTTGCGCAGATCATCGACACTCTCGACCAGCCCGACCCCGAGGAAGTTCGCCCAGACACGGTTGGTGATCGAGCGCGAGAAGGCTTCGTTGTCCGGCGAAGTGAGCCACTCGGCGAGAACCACGCGCCGGTCACCGGGATCATCGGGGGAGATCGGTGCGGCATCGAGCGGCGCTGGAGCCTGAGGCTTGCCGGTGCGTGGCTGGACGAGGTCGCCCCGGGGCTCGACAAAGACGGTGCGGATGCCGTCCCCGTTTCGGGCGTCGCCACCCCATCCTTTGGCGCGGACCCGTGAGAACAGATTCGCGAAGGCATAGTATTGATCGTTGGTCCACTTCTCGAGAGGGTGGTTGTGGCATTTCGCGCAGCCGATCGAGAGGGAGAGGAAGGCCTGGCTGACGTTCTCCGCCATGTTCTCGGGGTCCTGATGGACGGCGTAGAAATTGGTCGCGCCATTGGTGATCGAGTCGCCCTTGGAGGTGATCAAGCGCCGGGTGAATTCGTCCCAAGGGGTGTTCGCTTCAAGCTCGCCCCGTATCCAGAGGTAGTAGGCCTTCACCGCTTCGGGCCGGAGCTTGGCACCGCTGACCAGAAGGATGTCGGACAGCTTGTAGCTCCAGTAGTCGATGAACTCCGGCCGGGCGAGGAGTTCGTCGGCGAGGCGGTTGCGCTTGTCGTGAGACTTGTCGGCGAGCCAGGCGCGGGTCTCTTGCGGCGTGGGCAGCTTGCCGATCGTGTCGATCATGGCGCGCCGCAGGAACGCGCCATCCTCGGCAGCGGGCGACGGGGCGAGTCGAAGTCGCTCAAGTTGCTGGAGCACCAGTTCGTCGATGAAGTTCTTTTGAGATGCCTCCGCATACTCCTCGGCCGGCACCTGGAGAGCATAGGGGACCACCACGCGAGCAATCTCGATCTGCGAGGAGAACCACGCGGTCACCGCGCCCTGGCCGTGGTCGATGATCTCGACGAGACCGTGTTCGTCGACGGTGGCGACGGTCTCGTCCGTCGAAGTGAAGCGCACCAGGTTGGTGACGTCCTCGACGTCGCCATTGTCGTAATGGGCGCGCACCAGCAGCGGCAGCTTGTCGCCGACCTCGAGCGTGGCCAGCGGGGGCATGACATCGAGCCGCTCCAGCCGTGCGTCGTCGGGAGAAGGCGAGGCCGCGCCGTGGGCGACCCACTCGGCGAGGATGCGGTATTCCTCCGAGTCCTGCTCGAGACGATGGCCCCCCTTGTGTCGCAGCAGGGTCGTCGGCTTGAGCAGAAGCAGGCTGCGACCGGGATCAGCGAGCTCGACGCGGCGGCCGCGGTTCTCGCGGGTGATCGTGCGGAAATCAAAGGGGGGGTCGTAGCCGAACAGCGAGAGACGGAACCCGCCCTTCCCTGCGATGGCGCCGTGGCAGCCACCACTGTTGCATTCCATTTTTGAAAGCACTGGCACCACGTGGTTCGAGAAGGACCACTCCTGCGACTTGGCAAAGTCCGTCACCTCCACGGGAATGGTCACGGTGCTTCCTTCGTGCTGCGCGATGATATGGGCGCTGCCATTTCCCCGAGGGATCAGGCGGCCGTCTTCTCCGAGTTCGACGATGTTCGGTGCCGTCGAGAAGAACAGCTTCGGCACCACGGGTGCTCCGACCTCCCCGGATTCGTCATCGGTTTCCAGGACAAGGAGTCGCTGTCGCGCCTCGGCTCCGCTCAGCTTCACCGAATCGGGGTAGACCTGCAGGCCGGCCTCGACCGAGCTTGTGAGAAAAAGGAGCAACACCAGTGACTGTAGGAGGCCGGCACCGCCGGGCCGATTTCGTAGGCACGGGCGGTCCGCCGAAGCTTGGCAGCTCCGGCTCCCATCGTCCCGACGGTGCGGGACTCCTACAGGTAGATCTTGCATTTCCATCCCTAGAACAGTTCTCGGATCGGCTCGGTGCCGAGGTCGGTCAGGGGAAAAGGCCGACTGCCCGGACCAGGAAGAGTCGAGCCGTTGGTCTCAAGGCCCATCGCCTCGAAGATGGTGGCCACGATATCGCCGGGCTGGGTGGGCCGCTCGGCTGGCAGTCCACCCATCGGATCGCTCTTGCCGATGACCCGACCACCCTGCACGCCGCCGCCGGCAAAGAAGCAGGTGAAGCACTGCGGCCAGTGATCGCGACCGCCGGCCGGGTTCACCTTGGGCGTACGCCCGAACTCGGCGAGGTTGGTGACCAGCGTGTTCTCGAGCATCCCGCGATCATGGAGATCCTCGAGCAGCGCCGAGTAGGCCTGATCGTACATCGGCGCAATGATGTTCTTCATCCCGTCGATCGAGGTGAAGGGATTCGACCCGTGGATGTCCCAGGTGACGTTGTTGAAAACGGTGAGGAAAGTATTGATCGTGATGAAGCGAACGCCGTTCTCGACCAGGCGCCGCGCCAGCAGACAGCATTGCCCGAAGCGGTTCATGCCGTAGCGCTCGCGCACCTTCATTGGTTCCTTCGACAGGTCGAAGGCGGAGCGCGCCTGCTCGCTGCTCATCATCCGGAAGGCCGCCTGGAAATTCTCGTCGAGCAGTCGGGCGTCCTCGCTCGCCTCGAAGTCGCGCACCGCGCCTTCCACGACCTGTCGCATGCTTTTTCGGCGGTCGAGCCGAGCCGCGCCGATCTGGTCAGGGGGCAGCAGGTCGGGCACTTTGAAGTCGGGCTTCGAGGGATCCGCCATCAGCGCAAAAGGATCCATTGCCTTGCCGAGGAAGCCGCCCGCCTGACCGTTGGGCAGGTTGCCGCCGCCGCGACCCATCAGTTCGGGCAGCACGACAAAAGGAGGAAGGTCCGTCTTGCGACCCTTGAGATGAGCGATCACCGACCCGGCGTGCGGCGTATGGATGCCGCCCTGAAAGCGCCGCCCGGTCTGCATGATCTGCCAGCCGGCATCGTGCACCGCCGCCCCGTCGTGGTGACAGGATCGCACCAGCGAGAACTTGTCCGCGACCTTGGCGTGGAGCGGCAGGATCTCCGAGATGTCGATGTCGGGCGACTTGGTGCGGATCGGCTTGAAGGGCCCACGCACCTCCGAAGGCGCGTCGGGTTTCATATCCCAGAGGTCGATATGACTCGGCGCCCCGAGGTTGAAGATCATGATGCATGCCTTCTCGTCGTGGCCCGGCTTGACGATCCCGTCGCTCTTGGCCTGCAGATACTGCGGCAGCGAAAGACCCGCCGCCGAGAGCACGCCCACTTGAAGAAATTCACGGCGGTTCGCCCCGCCTCCGCAGAGTTGGGCTTTCTTCTCTGCTAGGAAGTCGAACATCGCTGGTTAGAATACGCGGCGAGGAGCGGATTCTTCGATGCAAAAGGGCAAGGTGGCCCGATCTGAGGCACAGAGTGCGGGTATCTACCGGCGGAAACTGTTCAAAAGGTGCTCAAAACACCCTTGGTCACACATAAGCACACCATAAGCCGGTCGGGATTCGAGGCAGTGCAAGACGGAGGAATCTACCCTTTGTAAGCTAATAGAAGGTACCAGACCTGAAAATCGCATATAAGGGTAGTAAAAGGGACTTGGTGACATCCTCCCACCAGGAACGACTTGAATAAGAAGCAGATTTTACTGCCACCGTTTCCGGCACAACTTCAGGGATCCGCGGCCTTGCCGGACTGGGCGCTGCGATCTTGTGACACGGCGGTCCGTCGCTTCGCTCCTCCCCGGACGAGGAGGGACCCTCGTCCCTACCTCAAGACAGCAGAGCGCTACCGCTTCGCGAGGTACACGGTGCTTTCGGACTCGTTCTCGCGGAGCGGATTCCAGAAGCTGACGATTTCGGCACGGGCGTTGGGGAAGACCTTTGCGAGGTCGGCGAGGAATTCCTCGTCGGGTGCGTCGTCGGACCATAGGGAGAAGACTCCGCCGGGGTGAAGCTGCTCGGCGAGCTTGCCGAGGCCGGCTTCGCTGTAGAAGACGGCATGGCTCGGATCGAGGAGGTGCCTGGGGGAGTGATCGATGTCGAGAAAGATGGCGTGGAATTTACGGCCCGGCCATTCGACGTCGAATCCGGTCGCGGGATCGGCTGCCAGGGCAAAGAAATCACCATGGCGAAAGATGCAGCGTGGGTCGGCGCACAGTTCCTTGCCGAGCGGAACCAGGCCCTGCTCGTGCCAGTCGATCACGGCCTGCATGGTGTCGACGACGAGCATCGAGGCAACGCGCGGATTCGCGAGGGCCTTCCAGGCGGTGAAGCCGAGCCCGAGCCCGCCGACGACCACATCCCAACTCTCGTCACCGGGTTTGCCGGGTTCGCCGGGTTCGTCGAGTTCGGCTAGGCCAAGGGTCGAGACGGCCTGCTCGACCTCGGTGAAGACGTCGGACATGAGGAAGGCGTCGCCGAGGATGACTTCGTGGACCTCGCGATTGTCGAGTGCGGGCATGAGGCGCCTGCGCAGAATGAGATCGCCCATCGGAGTGGGACGGAAGTCGAGTTCCTCGAAGTTGCGGCTCATGGATGCGTTCGAAAGGGTTGGGTGAGATTGAGATGGAGTGACGCCGCCCGCGGACGAGGAGGGCCCCTCATCCCTGCCACAAGGCAGGCCCTTTCAGTGGACGGGGCGGTGTCCAGTCTCTGCGAGCATGCTGCGCTGCGCCTAGCGGGGTACGCGGCCTTCCTGATCGGGCCGAAGAATCCCGTCGGTGAGGAGCTTCCAGCGATCGCTGCGGAACAGGGAGGTGGGCAGCCCGGCTGAGTTGACGAGATTGGCGCCCTCGGGATTGGCGGCCCACGCGTAGCGCACCGCAAGCGGCTCGGGGCATTCCTTTGAGAACACGAGGAGCGAGTCCTTCTGGTCGATCTTGGCATCGGCCCAGTGCCAGACACGGTCGGCGCCCGCGAGTTCGAAGCGCTGGAGAGGCATTCCGTCACGGCTTTTCAGGCCTTCGCCGGTGTGATCGAAGAACACCCGGATGCCGCTCTTCTCCCGGCGGATGCCGCGGTAGAGGGGACCCGAAGAGACGAGGTCGGTCTTGCCGTAGTCCTGCGCCAGCGCGAGAAGCGCGAGGCGTTTGCCGACGTCCTGCTTGTTGCGTGGATGGATGTCGCGGGCTTCGCCGAGCTCGTTGATGATGGCCATTCCGGTGGAGGGGACGTCGCGGTTGGTGAGAAACTGCGCCCATTGCAGCTCGGCCCAGGGCGAGCCGGTGCCGGGGTCGGTGCTCGGCGGCAGGAAGTTGGCGAGCTGAGCGAAGTGGAAGGAGAATTCATCGCCCCACTGGTTGCGCCAGTCGCGGATCATGGCGGGGAAGATCCGCGCGTATTGGGCGGCGCGCCGCTGGTTCGACTCGCCCTGGTACCAGATGGCGCCGCGCATCTGGTAGCCGGCGATGGGAGCGATCATGGCGTTGTAGATCGCGCTGGGATGATGCCGGTCGAGGACCGGGCTTGTGGGGGCGCTGGGACCGCGCGGCATGCGGAGCGCTGCTTTGCCCTCCTTCTTGAGCTTTGCGTTCCTGAGCTTGGTCTCCTTGACTTTGTTCTCGTAAGCGGCCTTGGCCTTCTTGTACTTTTCCATGGCCGACTTCTCGTCGTACTGCCACTCCTTGACGCGCCACTCGACCAGCAGAGGCCGGGCGCTGGGTTCGGCAATGAGGGCTTCCCGGCTGGTCCATGCCTCGGAGCGGGTGCCGCCCCAGGCGCTCTGGATGATGCCGACGGGGACGTCGAGTTCCTGATGAAGGTGGCGACCGAAGAAGTAGCCGACCGCGGAGAAGTTGGGCACGGTTTCGGACGAGCACGGCTTCCATCCGCCGCCCTTGCACTCGACCTGCGGCTCGGCCGCGGTGTGCGTGGGGATCTGGAAGAGCCTCAGGTTGGGGTGCTTCGCATTGTTGATCTCCTCTTGCGGGTTGTTGGAGCTGCGCACGCTCCACTGCATGTTGGACTGGCCGGAGGCGAGCCAGACTTCGCCGACGAGGACGTCCTCCAATTTGACCTCGCTGCTGCCCTTGACCTGAAGAGCCGCGCCCTTGGCGTTGGCCTTCATCGGATCAAGCACCAGCTTCCAGAGACCCTCGCCGTCGGCCTTGGTCTGCTTTGTCTGGCCTGCGAAGGTGACCTGCACGCTTTGGCCGGGCTTGTCCCAGCCCCAGACGGGTACGGGCTCCCCGCGCTGCAGAACCATGTGAGATCCGAAGATGTCGGCCACGCTGACGTCGGCGAACGAATCAGCAATGAACAGGGCGCCAAGAAGAAGAGAGGCGAGGAGGTGCTTCATGATGCGACGATCAAAGTCTCCTGCACCGATTCAATCAAGCATCAAAGCACAGCGTTCGCCCTCCCTGTCTCGGGATCATGAATGGCGGGCGTGTTGCCGACTGCGACGGATCGTCATTCTGCAATGGCCGATTGACTGACGTCGGCGTGAATGTCGGCGAACGGCAGCAGTCCGACCGGCGCATCGTCGGTCTGTTGAACCACCTTGATTTCGCCCACCGCGGTCGAGGCGAATCGTTCTCCTAGAAAATCGCTGGTGAGCTGGGTGAACAGACTTTCAAAGCCTTCGGGATCATCGGAAACCTCGTGGGGAACATGGATTACGAAATCAAACGAGCCGTCTCTATTTCTGGTTTTCGAGTAATGCCAGTCGCCCACCTTCATCTTCGTGGTCCCCGTCTGGATTTCCGTATCCGCACCGAGGTTCAATGGCTGCTTCAGAGCAATGAACGTCCAGCCTTCGATTTCGGGCGCGGCGGCGATGAACTCATCGACTGCATCAAAATGCTCGGCTTGTCCGTGAACGGTGATGAACAGCTTGTTGGTGCCGTCCGAGAATCCAAAGAATGGCGAAAACTCAGGATGCACCTCGCGGAGCTTCGCGCCCACTTCATCCACGGCGTCATTGGTCTTTCCCTGAAACTCGGGATCATCCTGATGGGCGACTCTGGTGTCGTAGCTGAACAGATCGGCTAGCTCAGCATCCCGGGCTTCGAACCAAGGCCAAAATCCGGCTTTACTGCTGTCGGCTTGGTCCGAGCAGGCGGTCAACAGCAGGACGCAGAGCAGCGATCGCGTGAGCGCGCGTGGATTCATTGGGCTGGGTGCGCTGCGACGTGTCGGGTCTCACATCCCCATGATCTGATAGCCGCCGTCCATGTAGAGGGTCTGGCCGGTGATCGAGGCGGAGCCGTCGGTGGCGAGGAACACGCCAAGTGATCCGAGTTCCTCGGTCGTGCAGCTGCGCTTGAGCGGGGCGTTGGCTTCGTAGTGGTCCATCATCTTGCTGAAGCCGGCGACGCCGCGGGCTGCCAGGGTCATGACCGGGCCGGCGCTGATGCAGTTCACCCGGATCCTGTCCTCGCCCAGATCGTGCGCGAGATAGCGGGTCGAAGCTTCGAGACTCGCCTTGGCGACCCCCATGACATTGTAGTTGGGGATCACTTTCTCGGCGCCGTAGTAGGACATCGCGACGATCGATCCGCCGTCTTTCATGAGCGGGGCCGCCTTGCGGGCGAGCCCGACCAGAGAATAGGCGCTGATGTCGTGGGAGGCGGCGAAAGCCTCGCGGGTCGTCTCGTGGAAGCGCCCCGTCAGAGCCTCGCGGGGAGCGAAGGCGACGGAGTGCAGCACCAGATCGACCTGATCAAAATGCTTGCCGACATTTTCGAAGAAGGCGTCGATCTCGTCGTCACTGGAGACGTCGCAGGGATAGAGCGGGACGTCGTCTCCGAACTCGGCGGCGAGTTCCTCGACGTTCTCCTTCACCCGGTCGCCCTGGTAGTTGAAGATCAGCTCGGCACCGGCCTCATGCCAGGCCTTGGCAATCGCCCACGCGATGCTGCGCTTGTTGGCGACCCCGAAGACGAGGCCCTTCTTTCCGGCAAGTGGTTTGTCGCTCATCGACCTTCTGTAGTCATCGGGGCGCGCACTGACAAGCGGTTTTGAGGGCTGGCCATCAAGGTGGTTGAGCTTCTCTGAGAAAACTCCTAGTCTGAATTCACATCTTTGACGCCCTCATGAAACGCATTCTCGCTCTCCTCGTTTTCGCCGTTCTCGCCTCGCTCGCCCCGGCCGAGCTCTCCGCCCAGGTCGAGATCATCTTTCAGAACAAGTCGTCGAAGGTCGTCGACGTGATTCGCCAGACGGACCAGAGAGGCACCAAGCAGTGGGCGCAGTTCCAGACTCTCCAGCCCGGCTTTCAACTCCGGCACCGGTGCCTGTCCGGCGAGACATGGGCGCTTGCCGATGCGGCCACCAAGAAGATCCTGCGCACCGTCGTTGTCGGCAGCAAGGCCGGCATGGTTTCGGTGACAGACGACGACGCCGTCGATACCCAGCCCGGGCATGCCGGTGGACTGCAGATCGTCAACCGGAGCCAGCACGAGATACGCGTTCTTCAGCGCAAGCTGTTCCAGAACCGTGACATCGGGGTCGTACCCGCCCAAGCGCAGAAGTCGTTCCCCGGCAGAAGCGGTGACGTCTTTCTTCTGCAGGAGCGAGGCCACCCGGGCGAGACCATCCGCTCCATCACCATGCGCGCGGCGGCTCACGTCGAGACCATCACCGAGGCGGACTTCCAGGGTCATGCCGATCCAAGGCTGACGATCGTCAACCGCACCGTTCACGCGCTGCTGGTCGTCAGGCCGGGGCGCCTCGGCAAGACCACCCTCGCCACCGTGGCGGCCCGCAGCACTGCCACGATCGAGCTTGAGCCCGGGCAGGTCGTCGAGCTCGAGGACGCCGAACGCCCCGGTCGCAGCTTTCGCACTCTGAAAATGGAGGCCGGCGACCTCACCAGCACCGTGATCGAAGCTGATCTGCACGGTCACGGCGGGCCCACCCTCACCATCAGGAACGAGAGCCGGCAGGCGCTTCGCCTGATTCAGCGGGGTCTCCTACGGAAGAGCGTCGTCGCCACCGTAGCCGCCAGACGAACCGTGACGGTCGAGTCCGAGACGGGTGAGATCATCTACATCCAGGATGAAGATGGAGATACCACCGTGCGGAGCGTGACGATCGGCGACGAATCTGCAACGGTGCGCATCACGGATGCAGACCTCCATGGCGACGGTCCAGGACCAATCCCCGGCGATCGGGTCACCCTGGTGATCGACAACCGGAGCAACCACGACCTCGATCTGTACCGCGTCGCGGATCAGCGCGAGACCCTCGATTCGACCCTCGCCTCCGGCCGGACTCTCACGGTGCCGAGCTACTCGGGAGAAAGCTGGGCCGTGCGTGGCGATGAGGGATTCCTGGTCCGATCGTTCCGAGTCGGAGAGAGGGACGGGCGAGTCGTGGTGACGGAAGCAGAATTCCACGCCGCCGAAGAGGCGGCCGGCCGGCCCGTTCCTCCGGTCGTCGGCGCGCCGGTGCGTGCGACGGTCATCAACCAGACACCCCACCGGCTCGAACTTCAGCAGGGCGGTCGGGTCCGGGCGGTGGTCGAGCCTTGGAAGACGCTGCCGGTTCAGGGTCGCGAGGGTGACTTCTTCAACGTGCATGAGTCCTTCACGGGGGGACTGCTCAAGCAGGTCACCGTGCGAGCGCTCCAGCCGCAAATCACGGTCAGCGAGCTCGATTTCCCCGAGGTGCAGCTGCGCGTCGTCAACATGAGCGGACGGGTCCTCCACCTTCACGAGGTGCAGTCGAATGGGAGGGAGAACTACGAAGGGCGTCTCATTCCACGTCTCGAGGCCCGTGCCAAGAGCCGTGCCGGACAGGTCATGGTGGTGCGGGACTCTGCCACGCAAGAGGTCGTCAAGACATTCTACGCTCCCGCAACCGGGGGACGCATCACCGTTCCCTAGCGGCGATTCAGCCAGTCGCTTCGGCCTGCGCCCATTTCTCTCCTCGCGTCGGTTTCCAAGGCCCGCTAGGCTCACGACTCATGGCCCGCAAGCTCGAGTTCACCTTTCAGGGCGAGACCTTCTCCGCGGCGATCCACAAGGTCGACCGGACCAAGCTCTACGGGTCGATCGACGTCGAGACCCTCGACACCGAGGGGAAGCGCTGCGAACTCGCCACCCTGGCGAACGACGGGCGGACGCTCATTCCGTACGGGGGCACTGCCCTCGGCTACGTCAACGCCGACGGCTGGTGGGTGGACCGCGCGGACCTCAAGTCCGTCGATCTCGATGGCAACGATCTGCCCACCGTGGAGTCGAGCTTCAGCAAGCCGACCGAACTTTCCCTGAAGGTGTCGGTGGAGGACTTCCTCGATCACAGTATCCGACTCTGCTACGCGCTGGAAGGCGAGGGCGTCAGCGAGGCGCTTCTCAAGGAGCTCTCCGAGGGGGTCATCTACCGGATCGACTTCAGCTACCGCGGTGGCAGCGAGGCGGATCCGGCTTTTGTTCTTCAGGGCGGAGACGGGACGCCCTGGCTCCTGGTCGGGGTGAAGAACGAGTTCACCTTCCTGGGTCTGGAGCAGGCTGGAGCCGGGGTGAGCGAAGACGATGAGGCTGAGGACGGCGACGGGGGCGACGACGGCTTTGACTTCGAGATGCTCTAACCCATCGGGACCCCAAACCACTTTCCACCGAAATGCCGAACCTCAACGTCAGTGACAGCCGGAACCGCGATGCGGTCGTCAAGGCCGAGAGCATGCGCCGGGAGACCGTCGTCCGGCAGGTCGATGCCCAGGGCGAGAATGCCTACACCCGCAAAGTGCTCAAGGCGACCATTGAGCAGGACTACGACCGGCTCCTCGCAGCCGCAGGGGGCAAGGAGGACGCCTTGGCTGAGATGCTGGTGAAGAGTGATCCGGAGATCGATTTCGAGAAATGCGGCCTGTTCCTGTGGGACGTCTCGCGGGTGTTCGTCACCCAGGACGAGGAGGTCGTCTACCGGATTGAGCAGACCGAGATCGTGCGCAACCCCGACGGCTCGGAGAAGGAGCGCCGCCCGCGCGACCGCGGTGAATCGAACACCGACGCTGACGTTCCTCTCAAGTGGACCGGCCGCAAGGTCTCCAAGGCCGACGCCTTCAAGCGCTTCGTCTTCGGCACCAAGCTGCAGATCGTCCATGTCAACGGACTCACCTTCGACTTCCTGTACGACATGGCCAAGGAACTCGCCGACGAGAAGTGTCTGATGCTGGTCGGTGGCGGGGAGAAGGGAAACGAGCCGCTCGTTTTCCGACGGGGAAGCCTTCCCTACCGCGGGTTCCTCGAGGGCCGCATCGACGGCGACCGCTACATGCTCATCCTGCACCTCTCCAATCTCGAGCTGAAGAAACCCGCCGAGGTCGAGAAGGCCGAGGAAGAAGCCAAAGCCGTTCCACTCGCGGAGGACCCGAAGCCGTCGAAGAAGAAGACGAAGAAGGCGCCTAAAAAAGCCGCCAAGCCGAAGTCCGACCCCACCAACTCATGAGCGCGCTCCTCGATCTCGACGCCCTCACCTCAAAGGCGGGCAGCTACCTCACCGGGCAGGCGACCGCCGTTTCCGACAGCACGATTCTCCAGGAGGTCCGCCAGCGCCGCCGCCAGCTCGGGCAGCTCATGATCGCGCTCGACCGCGACGCGGCCGCCCGCAAAATTCCTTCGGGCGACTACCTGGTGAGCCGCAAGATCGACGGCGAGTTCACCTGTCTGGTCTACCGCGAGGGCGAGCCCGTCTTCACCATCAACCCGGGGGGCACCGTCCGCACCGGCGCACCGTTCCACGAGGAGGCCCGTGCTGCGCTCGCGAAGGCCGGCGTGAAGCAAGCGCTCATCGGCGGTGAACTGTACGTGCAGCGGCCCGACGGAAAACGCCCTCGCGTCCACGACGTCACCCGTGTCGCCCGCGCCCCGGACGACGAGGCGGCTGTCGCCACGCTGGCCTTCGCCATCTTCAATCTCTACGACGTCGACGGCACCGACCTCTCGATGCGCTACGGCGACGCGGTCGAGCGCATGGGAGAGCTGTTCGGCGAGGGCAAGCTGGTGCATCCCGTCGAGACGATCGCCACGGAAGGCTCGCGCGGCGTGCTGCAGATCTTCGAGAAATGGGTCGATGGCGAAGGTGCCGAAGGAGTCGTCGTGCGCAGCGACAGCGCCGGCACCTTCAAGGTCAAGCCGCGCCACACCCTGGATCTCGCCGTGATCGGCTTCACCGAGAGCATCGACGACCGCGTCGGTCTGCTGCACGACATGCTACTCGCCATCGTCCGCCCCGACGGGACGTTCCAGATCGTCAGCAAGGTGGGGGGCGGCTTCACCGAGGACGACCGCGCCCGCTACCTCAAGGAACTCGAGGAACACGTCGTCGAGAGCGACTTCGTCGAGGTCAACTCCGACCGGGTCGCCTATCGGATGCTTCGGCCCGGAATCGTCATCGAGATCTCCTGCCTCGATCTCATCTCGCGCACTTCGCGCGGCTCCACGATCGACAAGATGGTCCTCGAGTGGAACGAGGCCGACGAGAAATGGGCAGGCGTCCGCCGACTGCCGCTGTGCTCGGTGATCTCGCCGCAGTTCATCCGCATGCGCGACGACAAGGGCGCCAACCCCGACGACGTCCGCATCGCCCAGCTGAGCGACATCGTCGACATCCCCGAGCTCAACGCCTCGGCCGAAGATCTCCAGCTGCCGGCCAGCGAGATCATTCACCGCATCGCCGCCACCAAGGAACTCAGGGGCGCGACCATGGTGCGCAAGATCGTCGCCTGGAAGACCAACAAGGAGGAGGCAAGCCGCGACTACCCCGCCTACGTCATCCACCTCACCGACTACAGCCCCAACCGCAAGACTCCGCTCGAGCACGACGTCCGGGTGAGTGATCACCGCGAGCAGATCGAGGAGTACTGGGTTGCCTGGCAGGAGAAGTACTTCGTGAAGGGCTGGGTCATCGCGGACGGGAAGTAAGCCGTGCGCATTCTCAGCTGGAACATTCTCCACGGTGGAGGCAGCCGGACCACGGAGATCCTCGACGCCATCGAGCGCCACGAGCCGGACGTCGTCTGTCTGCAGGAGATGCGGATCGGAGGCTTGTCGGAACGCCCCCTGGTCGACGGGCTCGCCGAGCTGGGTCTGGATGAGTTTTTTGCGCCGCCCACCGAGGCAGCTCGAGACAACGCCGTCGCCGTGGCCTCGCGCTTCCGCCTCGAGGAGCCGCTGGCCTGGCCGCCCGGCGACGTGCGCGGGCTACGGGTGAAGGTCGATCTCGAGACCGGGACCGACTTTCATCTGCTGGTCGCGCATTTGCCTCAGAAGAAGGCGCAGGTGCCGTACTGGGAAAAGCTCCTCGAGCTGCCGAAGGCGGAGTTCCTCGAAGGCGACGCTCTCATTGTCGGCGACCTCAATTGTGGGATCCCGCTCGTTGATTCCGACGTGAAGACCTTTTCCGAGACGCGCTACTTCCAGCAAATGCTCCGCGAAGGCTGGGTCGATGCCTGGCGCACGCGGCACCCCAAGGCCCGCGAGTACAGCTGGGTCAGCGTGAAGAAGGGCAACGGCTTCCGCTACGATCACGCCCTCGCCTCGCCCTCGCTCGATCCCCGCATCGAGTCGATCGCCTACGACCACGAGGTCCGGGAAAACAAGGCCTCGGATCACTCGGCTCTGATTCTCGATCTGGAGCGGTGAATCATCGCAAGTGCGTGAAATCCGATCCTTCTCGCCTTTCCACCACGATCGAAAGGTGGGAGAGCGGAAGCCGCCGATTTCTCAGCACTCGCCTTTGCCATGAAAGCGCGACGGGTCTGAATCGAGCCGGCACTGCAGCCGTCACGTCGTGGCCTGCGCCACGAAATGACTGATCCAGTCTTGAGTGAGTGCTTCCCTCTTCTCCCCTCAGGCACGGGACGGCGGACGGAGCGTCATCGAAGATGCAATCGTTCTTCGGACTGGTGGCATCGTGATTCAGGACGACATAGTTGGCAGGGCAGAGATCGTCATCGCAGTCCAGATCATTGCCAGGGCGGGGATCGTACTTGAAGACGTCGTTACCTTCCAGAGGCAGAGATGACCGCCGGCATCGGCATCAACCTGCAGGAGAGGTCATCCTCGTGGATGCCATCATCACGCCCTTGGCCGTTACCTTCACTCTCAGAGAACTCCTCGTCACGGACTGCTTCGGCAAGAGCAACGCGATGGATCGTCCAAACTCGATAACGATCGAGGACCTCACGATCACCAATCTCACTCAACTCGGTGCCGCACCCCAATGGTTGCCGAGGTCTCGCTTCTTTGCTTGCGGGCGGAGTCAGCCCGATTTCGCAACATCCATGCAAACAACCGTCCCTGAGTCGGATTGCTGAGGCCAGGTCTACCGCTTCCGCAGTTGTGGGAAAAGCACCACGTCGCGGATGGACTCCGCACCACAGAGCAACATGACCAGGCGGTCGATGCCGATGCCGATGCCGCCGGCGGGTGGCATGCCGTGCTCGAGCGCGGTGATGAAGTCCTCGTCGATGAGCTGGGTCTCCTCGCCGACCTGAGCCTCGAGGCGATCGCGCTGGACGACGGGGTCGTTGAGCTCGGAGTAGCCGGGTGAGATTTCCTGACCATTGATGATCAGCTCATAGACGTCGACCAGCGACGGGTCCTCGACGTTCTGCCGGGCGAGGGGGACGAGTTCAGCGGGGACGTGGGTGACGTAGAGCGGATCGAAAGTCTTCTCCTCGACGAGCTTCTCAAACACTTGCTGGCTGACTTCGTAGTCCTCCATGCCGGCCGAGATCTCGACGCCGAGTTCCTGGCAGCGCTCGCGCCGGGCTTCGGGAGTGATTTCGAACCAGTCCGCTCCGGCTGCCTCGGCGACCAGTTCGCGGAAGGGACGCCGCTTCCAGGGCCGGCTGAGATCGAGAGTGCGGATGAGTTCGCCCTGTTCGTCATGGTGATCGATCTTGAGTCCACCGCTGAATTCCTCGGCCAGCCCGCAGATCATCTCCTCGACGAGCTCGGCCATGACCTCGAAATCCGCGTACGCGAAATAGGCCTCGAGCATGGTGAACTCGGGGTTGTGACGCCGCGAGATGCCTTCGTTGCGGAAGTTGCGGTTGAGCTCGAAGACCTTGGGGAAGCCGGCCACGAGAAGCCGCTTCAGGTAGCACTCCGGCGCGATGCGCAGGTAGAGATCCATGTCGAGGCTGTTGTGGTGCGTGACGAAGGGGCGCGCAGCCGCTCCACCCGCGACCGGCTGCATCATCGGCGTTTCCACTTCGATGAAGCCGCGTTCCTCGAGGAAGCGCCGGATTGCGGAGATGATCCCGCTGCGCTTGAGGAAGACCTCGCGGCTCCGCTCGCTTGAGACGAGGTCGAGGTAGCGCTGGCGGTACACGGTTTCCTTGTCGCTCAGGCCGTGCCACTTCTCGGGAAGCGGCCGAAGCGACTTGGAGAGAATGGTGACGCCCTCGACCTTGATGCTCGGCTCGCCCTTCTGCGTGTGGAAGGTCTCGCCCCGGATGCCGACGAAGTCGCCGATGTCGATCATCTTGGTGAAGACATCCCATTCCTGCTCGGACACCCCCTTGATATTAAGGTAGCACTGGATCCGGCCGTGGACGTCGCCGACGTCGAAGAAGGTGGTCTTGCCCATGCCGCGCCGCGAGAGAACGCGGCCGGCGAGGGTGACGGCCACCTCGTCCTTGAACTTGTCGCCCTGGAGATCGGCGATCTCGTGCGTGGTCGCAAAACGTCCGCCAAAAGGATCGAGCCCCGCCTCGCGGATGGAGGCCAGTTTCTCACGGCGCACTTGGAGAAAGTCTGCTTCGGAGACTTCTTCTTCGGGTGTTGCGGGGTCGTCGGCCATGGCGGAATGGACACGAAATCGGGAGGTGGACAACCAGCAATCCACTCCTAGCATGGCGAGCTAATTTCGTGGAACTCTCTCAAGCCAGATCTGCCCTCATCGTAAAGCCGAGTAGTCTCGGTGACGTGGTGCATGCGCTGCCGGTTCTGCCGCTGCTCCGGGCGGCCTTTCCCGAGATGACCCTGCGCTGGCTGGTGAATCCCGAATGGGCGCCCCTCCTCGAAGGTCATCCGCATCTCGACGCCGTCGTGGATTTCCCGCGAGGGCGTTTTCGCGGGGTCCGCGGCCTGGTTCGCTTTGCCCGCTGGGGCAGGCAGGTGCGCGACGCCGAGTGCGAGGTGCCCGAGTTCGCGCTCGATTTCCAGGGGCTGTTTCGAAGCGGCTTCATCCCGCGGATTCGTGGCTGCGCCGAGGTGGTCGGCTTCAGGGACGCCCGAGAGGGGGCCTCGACTCTCTACACCAAGGCGGTCGCGCCGCCCGAGGGAATCGTGCACGCCGTGGATCGCAATCTCGCTCTGCTTGATCGCTGCGGCATCGCCATTCCCGAGACACCGGAGTTCATTCTTCCGAAGGGAAGCGCGCCCGACAAGGCCCTGCCCTCACGCTTCGTCCTGCTCCACCCCTTCGCCCGCGGCACCGGCAAAGCCCTCCAGCCGAAGCAGATCACCCGCCTGATCGAACTGCTCGCACCTGCCAAGGTGGTGCTCGTGGGTCGCTCCGACGAGCCGGTCGACCTCAATGGCGAAGCCGACCGGGTCGTGGATCTCGTCAACCGGACTACCCTGCCTGAGCTGGCCTGGGTCTGCCGCCGGGCGGCGGCCATCATCAGCATGGACAGCGGCCCCATGCACATCGCCGCTGCCGTCGCCGGGAACCGCGTCCTCGGAATCCACACCTGGACCGACACCCGCAAGGTGGGGCCCTACCATCCGCAGGCGGTCGTCTGGAAAGCCGGGCGCATCGCCGGCCGTGACGACTTCAGCGAGGAAGAACTCGCTTCCGGCAAGCTGCCCAAGGATCACGACCTTGAGAACATCGCCGCCTGGGCCCGATCCAAACTCGACGAGTATCTCGACTGAGCGAGGCTTGGCTCGAGGCGCGGCCCTGATAGGGTCGCCTGATGAGATCCCCGCTACTCCTTGCCTGTCTGGTATCCGCTTTCGCGGCCATCGGTCAGGCCGAAGAGCCCGAGCGTCACTGGTATAAGGGCAACACCCATGCGCACTCCCTGTGGAGCGATGGCAACGACTTCCCTGAGATGATCACCGACTGGTATCACTCCGCTGGCTATCATTTCCTTGCGATCTCGGATCACAACGTCCTCAGCCGGGGCGAAAAGTGGATGAGTAATGCGGCCATCAAGAAGCGTCAGAAGGCGCTCGGCAAGACCGCTCTGCAGAAGCTGGAGACGCGGTTTGGTGCTGATTGGATCGTGCGGCGCCAAAAGCCTGATGGCACGGAGGAGATCCGGCTCCGACGCATCGACGAGTACCGGGATCGCTACGAAAAGGCGGGCGAGTTTCTGCTCATCGAGGCCGAGGAAATCTCCGCAGCCTTCACGGTCCACGTCAACGCGATCAATCTCGACGAGGTCATTCCACCCAAGAAAGGCGAGACGGTCGTCGATACAATCCGCCTGAACTTTCAGGCTGTCGCCGAGCAGGAGAAGCGTCTCGGGCGCAAGATCCTCGCCCACCTGAATCACCCGAACTTCCGCTGGGCGGTCAGTGCCGAGCAACTCGCCGAAGCCGTCGAGGCCCGCTACTTCGAAGTCTACAACGGGCACCCGGGCATCAACCATCTCGGCGATGCCGATCATCCAGGGGACGAGCGGATCTGGGATCTCGCCAATACGCTTCGCCTCACCGAGCTGAGGGGCCCGGACGTGCGCCCTCTTTTCGGGCTGGCCACCGACGACTCCCATACCTACCACGGTGGCAGCATTTCTCCGGGACGCGGCTGGATCATGGTCCACGCGACCGAGCTCAGTGCCGACGGACTGATCTCCGCCATGCGCGAGGGGCACTTCTACGCATCGACGGGTGTCGTCCTCGAGGAGGTCACTTTTGATCCTGCCACCCGCGAGCTCCGCTTGCGCATCCAGCCCGTAGAAGGCGCCACCTTCCAGACGAAGATCATCGGCACACGCCCCGCCGACGGAGAAGCCGGGACCGGCGCCGTCCTCGCGAGCTTCGGGGGCGAGACCGAAATCCGCTACGTCATGAAGGAAGGCGAGCTCTACGCGCGCGCCACCATCACTTCGAGTGAAGCGGCGACGAACCCCTCCTTCAGGGGAATGAAGAAGCAGGCCTGGACCCAGCCCGTCGGCTGGAAGCGCAAAAGACCGCGACTGCCTTAAGGTGGAGCGTGACGTCCCGGCGCGCTGGCGTTGCCAGAGGGCGAGGGGCGAGCTTCGCTCGCAACTCGCCGGGGACGTCGAGTTCCACCTTCAAGGCAAAACGCTCGAGACGGACGAGGCATTGGAGACGAAACCATAGTGAAGATGCTCCTTGGGGGCGTCCATGCAGTCGAAGACGATCGACCGCGCCCGCTAACCAAGCGCCACTTGCACCACTTGCGCCAGATCGCAGGATGAGCCGCCGTTCTCCGTACCCTTGGTGAGGTTTCTGCGATCGCGGTTCGACTCGGGAAGGCGGCCCTCGCCGCCGCCTGCTTCGCCGCGTGGCGACCGAGCGCCAGAATACTCGGAGACAAAGCTTCGAAATTTCACGATTCCACCGACTCAATCTCCTGGCGCTCGCGCCAGTAGAAAGCGTGGAATCTCAAAGGAATCGGCGATCGCTTCTCCGTCCTCGAGTCCGACCGAGGCTGCATACGCGAGAAGCTTCTCCGACTGGTTGAGCCCGTGTTCGAGGGCGATCAGACCGCCGGGATTCAAGGCGGAGCGAGCGGCCAAAAGCAGGTTCTCCATGAGGGCTCGACCTCCGGGCCCGCCATCCAAGGCCAGGCGGGGCTCTTGCAGGACTTCCGCCTGAAGGCCTGCCATGTCTTCGCCAGCGACGTAAGGCAGATTCGCCACGATCAGATCAAAGGTCCGCCCCTGAAGCGCGGAGAGGAGATTGGTCTCGACGAATTCGATTCGGTCGTCTGCCACCTCCAGAGAGGTGGCGTTTTCCCGGGCTACCACAAGAGCATGAGCGGAGACGTCGCCAAGAGCCACCTGGGCTTCGGGCCATTCGAGAGCGAGAGTGAGCCCGATCGCTCCGGAACCCGTCCCGAGGTCGAGGACCGTTGCGGGAGCCTCGTCCTCGTAGCATTCGAGCAGGATCAGCACCAGATCCTCGGTCTCGGGCCGCGGGATGAGCACGCTGGGATCCACCTTGAACAGGCGTCCGTGAAATTCGGCGTCACCCAGAAGATACTGGAGAGGCTCTCTCGCCGCCCGCCGAAGGGTGAGGGCCCGAAGATCGACCAGCTCGGGCTCGGTGAGCGGCCGGTCGAACTGCATGTACAGCTCGAGACGCTCGCAGCCGAGGACCTTGGCAAGAAGATGCTCCATGCTGAGGCGGCCGTCTTCGACGCCTTTTTTCTCCAGAAAGCCGGCGCCACTGGTGATGGTTTCGAGAACGGTCTTCATCGCCAGATCGGGCAGCTACTCTTTGCCCACCTCGTCGAGACGGTCTTCCATCTCGCTCGCCTGAAGCGCCTCGGTGAACTCGGTGATCTGTCCGTCCAGAATACCGTCGAGGTTGTGGCTGGTGATGCCGACCCGGTGATCAGTGACCCGGTTCTGCGGGAAGTTGTAGGTGCGGATCTTCTCGGTGCGGCCGCCGCTTCCGATCAGCTGGCGGCGGTGCTCGGAGTACTTCTCGGCTTCCTCCTGCTGCTTCGCCTCGTAGAGTTTGGTCCGCAGGATGGAGAGGGCCTTCTCCTTGTTCTTGCCCTGGCTTCGGCCGTCCTGACACTTCACCATGATCCCGGTCGGCAGGTGGAGGATCTGCACGGCGGAGTCGGTCGTGTTGACGTGCTGACCGCCGGGGCCACCCGACCGGGTGGCCTCGATGCGGAGCTCGTCCGTTTTCAGCTCGATGTCGATGTCCTCGGCCTCGGGCATGACAGCGACGGTTGCCGTGGAGGTGTGGATCCGCCCCTGCGTCTCGGTGCTTGGCACCCGCTGGACCCGGTGCACGCCACTCTCGTACTTGAGGGTGCGGAAGACGTCGTCCCCCGATACTTTGACGATGATTTCCTTGTAGCCGCCGACGTCGGAAATCTGCGCCTCCATGGGCTCGATCTTCCAGCCCATCGTCTCGGCGTAGCGCTGGTACATGCGGTAGATGTCGCCGGCGAAGAGCGCCGCTTCATCGCCGCCGGTGCCGGCGCGGACCTCGAGGAGCGCGTCCCGGTCCTCATTGGGGTCGGGAGGAAGAAGAGAGTATTGAATCTCAAGGCCGAGCCGTTCGATGGTCTTCTCGAGGCCGGGGATTTCCTCTTGGGCCATGGCCACGATTTCCTCGTCCTCGGCGTCCCTCACCATCTCCTGATTGTCGGCGAGATCCTTTTCAGCGGTGTGGAACTGGTCCCAGGCTTCGAGCAGCTTCTTGATGCGCGTGTGCTCCTTCATGGCTTCTGCGGCGGCCTTCTGGTCGTCATAGAAGCCGGGGGCGGACATCAGAGTTTCGATCTCAGCGAACCGAGCGCGTTTCTTTTCGATGATGGGTGCGTAGTCCATGAGTCAGGAGCGTGGGAGGGGATAGGAAAATGGCACGACCGCCGGGAGTGCTCGCGGCGGGCAAGGGAGCAAGACTCCGCGAGGAAACGCCTCTTGCCAAGCCTTGCCGTGGTCGAAGGGGCAGGACGGTCGGGGAAACCGGGCGTGGATTTCGAGGCAACCCGGAGAGGGTTGTGGCGATGATGATGCGAAGGCGAGGGCTCGAAAGCCTTCGGGTCCCGGCGCGACTGGCATCACAACCCGGCTAACGTCCGGGCTCGAATCTGAGTCAAACTGCAGCAGCTAACCTGCGACCTCGAGCTTGGGCTTGCCGCGGCGAGCCTTGGCGGAACCGTAGCGCTTCTCGAACTTGTCGACGCGACCGGCAGTGTCCACAAAGCGCTGCTCGCCCGTGAAAAACGGGTGGCACTGGGCGCAGATACCGACTTTGAGACTCTCCGCCGTGGAGCGGGTCTGGTAGACGGCGCCGCAGGTGCAGGTGATCGTAGTCTCTTTGTACTCGGGATGAATGTCAGCTCGCATGGTATCGGTCTCCGGAAGAAGTTAGTCAGGAAGGAAGGGGGGCAGAGAGCCTAAGGCCCCTGCGGAAACGCTGCAAGTGAATGTTCGCAATCGGGAAGCAGGTCCGCAAAACCTGTCTGCTCCGCTCGGATGCCCCTCTACGAGGCCGGTCGAAGGGCGGTCTCAAGGATCTGACCAAGCTCGCGGTCTGCCAGGCTTTTCAACTGCAGGTCGGCTGCTTTGAAATCGAAGTGCTGGGTCACGGCGTTGGGAACGACACAGCAGGCCATGCCCGCGGCCTTGGCTGCCAGGAGGCCGTTGAGCGAGTCCTCGAAGACCAGGCAGTCGGACGGCACCACCTCCAGGCGGCGTGCTGCTTCCTGGAAAATTCCCGGATCAGGCTTGGGCCTCCCGTCGTTGTCCTCGAGGCAGACGACATGCGCGAAGGCATCTTCGAGGCTGAACTCGCCGAGCCAACGGTCGACCCAGGAGTGCGGGGAACTCGATCCGACCGCACACGGGATCCCCATCGAAGCCGCCTCCTCCAGGCGCTCCCGCACGCCGGGGAGCGTATTCAAACCATCGACGATTTCTGCTTCTCGAGCCTTCAGGACGGGCAGGAGCGAGTCCCAGTCCAGCGAGCGTCCCAATCGTCGGTCAAGCTCGTCTTTCGGATTGTAGGCGCCCCAGTCGCTGCCGACGCATTGCGCCCAGTCTTCGACCGCGAGGGATTGTCCATGCTCGGCGTAGAGCTCGGTCCAGGTCTGGAAGACCGCGGATTCGGTGTCGGCGATGAGGCCGTCGAAATCGAAAAGGAGGGCAGGCATTGCCAGAGGGGGTCGGAAGGTGGTCGGAGGGAATCGTCGGCTAGGAGGGGCGCTTCGCGGTGAGCATGAACTCGTTCTGCTCAGAGTCAGCGCACATCGCGAGGTGGATGAAGCCGTCTTCCTCTTCGGGTTCCTTGCGCAGTATCCCGCCGGCGGCGAGGACCGCTTCGACGCCCGCGCGGACGTCTTCGACCTGAAAGCTCATGCCGGTCCAGGTCTTCTCACCGGCGCCGCCGGGATGAACGCCGATGGTGGCACCCGAGATCTCGACTTCATTCCAGTGCGGCGTCTCCAGCGTGATCTCGCCGTCGAAGGCGTCCCGGTAAAAGGAGAGTGCACGCGACGCATCTGCAGCCCAGACGACGTATTTGACCTTGAGAACCTTCATGCGGGCACTTCTAGCGTCATTCCAAGGAATGGCCACGCCGGATCTAGACCTCGGCAATGCAGGCAACGGCGCGCTTCACGGGGCGACCTTCCAACTAGGGTGGCGCCTTTCGAGAGTCGAAGCAGGGGGAGGCAGCTTCAGGTGCTTTCCAGATCCGCTATCGAACGACGGCCCGCTTCTCTTCCTTCCCATCCCACGAGGCGCCCTCGACACCTTCCGTCCGCTCCTCGTGGACCATCCGTCCACTCTTGTCGTAGATGCGCATGTGAATGCCCACCAGGCTGTCCCGGCGGTCGTAGTAGCTGTAGTCCTCGTCGACGGTGACGAGTTCCACCTGGATGGTCTGGAACTCGGCCTTGGCGTTCTTGGTGAGTTCTTTTTGAATCAGCACCTCGCCCGGAAACTTCATCAGCGGCTTGAGATCACGGTAGCGGGAGCTGATGTATCTCCCATCGAATTTCGAGGCACGATGGATCTTATACTTCACGGTCAAATCCGATACCGGCGTGCGGCCCGCGTTGACGAGAACCATGTCGTAGGCCCACTGCGCCGTCCGAGAGGTCCCTGTCTTCGAGCCATTGTTGACCCCGCTGATCCGGGTCTTCTTCACTTCCCAGCGGAACTTGTAGTTGATCGTAGCCGGGGTCTTGGCGATCCAGGCCTTGATGTACTCCTGGTCGGCGGCGCTGAAGGCACCCAGGTCCATGTTTTCCTTCAAGGCCCCCGACTCCGTTTTCAGCGTGACCGTATCTCCGGTGCCATTGTGGGAGACGAGCTCAAACTTCATTTTCACCCCGTAGGGACTGGTGAATTCGCGCAGCTGAGCGTGCGACTGGGAAACGAAGAAGGTGAATGCTGCAAAGAGCACGCGGGTGCTGAAGCGGCGCAATGGCAAGGTTTTCATCCTACCCTTCTGTAACATAATGACGGCGCTTGTTCAATCCCCGGGGAAGCAAGCGCGTTCCCGAACGATCCTGTCAAAAAAAGCCTGCTGATTCCCCCAGCCTGAGGAATGGGCTGGGCGAACCCGAAAAGGCCACTCAGGATCTTTCGTCCGGCCGCCTTGTCTGCTTGTTTTGCTGATCCTGCCGGTCGCGCACCTGGCTCGGGAACTGACGAAACATTCCTCTGATCTCGCGAATCACCTGGCGAGTGCCGGCCACGGATCCCCAAGCCTGATCGACGGCGGAAACGTTCATCCATCCGGGAATCGTCGGGTCTGCTCCGGCGCGGAGCAACAGTGCTACAATCTCCCGATGGCCTCCCCGAACCGCCTCCCGAATCGCGGTGTTTCCGATATGATCCTCGTCATGCGCATTCGGATTGACCCGTGCGGACAGAAGGAGCACCACCACTTCGGTCCGCCCGTTCTCGGCAGCTCCAATCAGAGGAGTCTCCTGAATATAATCGAACTGCTCCAAAGTGATCGGGCAATCGTAGTTGAGGAAAAACTCCACCATCTCGACGTCCCCATCGCGTGCCGCGACATGCAACAAGGTATTCCCATCTTCCTCGATGATATCGTCGAGTGCCGCACCGTCCTCGATCAACCGGGAGGCAGCGCCAAGATCACGCTCCAGCAAGGCCAGCCAGATCGGCGGCAGAACATCGTAGTCCATCATGCAGGGGTTGAAGGCCATGATCTTGAAAATGTCTGAAGCCGAGAAGAACTAACTCGACCGTCGCCGTGTTCCGAAACCTTCCTTGCTCTGGTTGTGGCGAAGAACCTGAACCCTGATCCGGTCTGACTTTTCGACGTAGAGAAAGATGTAGGGAAAACGCTTCAGGTTCACCCTGCGAAAATTGGGCGCAAATCTGTCTCGATGATATCTCTGGGGTCGCTTTTGCACCTCGCCCAGTGCGAGTTGAAATTCCTCCCATAGCCCGAGAGCAAGGCTGTCGGAAATCGAGCCGTAGTGGCCTAAAGCCTCGTCCACATCTCTCTGCACGCCGGGATGAAACCGAATGGGCTTTACTCAGAAGGCAGATTCTTCAGCCCTCTCTTAAGGTCGTCCATCGTGATTTCTTCAACGTCTCCAGACTCCGACTCCTTGATTCGGAGGGTGACCTCCTCATCGGAAACATCGTAGTCCGAGCGTCCGAGCGTAGAAAGTAGGTCGGCCGCGAGAGCGCCTCGGTCACCAAGCGATAGTTTCTCGGCCTCCTGCTTGATCTCTTCCACGGTCATTCCCAATCGTCGCTTGCCCACTGTTGATTCTCAAGCATGAATTCGAATCACGGCCTTTCAGCGCTTTGAGAAGGGGAGATGAAAAACCTGACCAAAAGATGTTTCGCCGAAGGCTACAAGTTGTCCTCCTCAACCGGAACGATTGCCATGAGCGCCTTCAGCAATCCGACTTTGAGCGGCTTGTTCCCATGGATGGGAATCACAAGCCGCTCGGTTCGTCCCGCTTGACGAACACGTGGTGGCTACCCTTGACCCGCTTCAGACTTCAGCCCTCGCGAACGGCAATCTTCGCCATCCGCTTCCCGACACCTGTTTCATACGGCGACCTCGAGAATCGAGTCGCCACCTGCAAGAGCCTCGCCCTCCTCGGTCGCTTCGAGCCAAGCCTGAATTGCCTCCTGGAGATTCGAGAGGATCTCTTCCTTGGTCTCACCCTGTGTGAGACACCCTGGCAGGGCTGGGACTTCCGCCCAGTATCCGCCTGTCTCGTCCTCATGAACGACTGCCTTCAAAGTCATGCAAGAGGGTAGCAGGGCAAAGATGGCGATCAAGAGGGTCGGTCCGGAAGCGCCGGCATCAGTTCTTGAGCTGCAGGGTTCGGTCTGATGCGCACTCGCCCGAGATCAATCCGGTCCGCATTCCAGCAAGCCCCGATGGTCGGATCCGAACTCGTCCGGTCCTTCTCGTGATGTTTGCAGGCGTAATGCAAAAATTGAAATTTCTCGCATCGCGTGGTCGGGATCGGACTCATCCGATTCATGAAATGCCTCAAAAAAGTATGGCGAATGAAAATAGGTCTAGCTCACCTTGCGCCGTGTACGAGTCCCGCACCGTCGGGACGATGGGAGCCGGAGCTGCCAAGCTCCGGAGGACCGCGCTGCCTCGGGCATCGGCGCCGGGCGCCGATGATCGCTCCGACGGTGCGGAGCTCCTACAATCGAGGGGGTGACCCGACGCTACCCGAATCGGAAATCGATTCTCGCAATTTGGCCTTCGCCTCGGGAGTCTCCAAACCTTCACTAGGGGCGATTTCCTGACATGCTTCGGCGATGAAATCGGTTTTGGGTCTGCACATGTCATTGGAGATCACCTGCCTGTTTCAGCATCGTGACCCCAGGCTCGTAGTGCAGATAGTAGCTCGTGTGGCAATCGGCGACCATGGTGGCCACTTCGGCCCCGCATGAGCAAAGCTGGTTCACTTCTCCGGCGGAGGGTCCGCAGCAGCCCACGAATCGGTTCGAGTCCGGGTGGTTGGACAGGTTGCGCCGATCCTCCAGATGGATGACGATTCTTCCCTCTAAGTTGGTCAGATCTGCATCGGCGATCCAGTAACTCCCTCAGGGAACGATGTTTTCAGGCTTTCCCCAGTCCACGATTAAATCTTCTGCCAAGCTTTCCAGCGGGACACTGAGCGGCGTCTGACAATTTGTGCAAATAATCTCTGATTTCACTCTGGCTCGGTATTATTCATCGTATAGAAAACACGCAAAACGACGGACACCGTTTCAGGTGCCCGTCGCCAGGCGTTTCCGCTAGTCCTCCGGACGACACTTGCCGTCGGCCATCATGACGATCTTGGGGTCGAAGCGGGCGACGATCTCGACCAGGTCGCTCTGGGCGGCCATGACGGTTTCGATGTCCTTGTAGACTCCGGGGACCTCGTCGAGGCCGGCCGAGAGAAGGGTGATGCCGGCGGCATTGAGCTTCTCCTTTTCGGCCTGCCACACGAAGGTCTTCTTCGCCTTGGTCCGGCTCATGACTCGTCCGGCGCCATGGGCAGCCGAGTTCATCGAGTCGGGCTGTCCCTTGCCGCGAACGACGTAGCCAGGGGTCGCCATCGATCCGGGGATGATGCCGATGACACCTTCTCCGGCCGGAGTGGCTCCCTTCCGGTGGACGATGACGTCCTTGCCGAAGTGGTGCTCTTTCCAGGCGAAGTTGTGGTGGTTCTCGACGTCAGCAATGATCTCGGCTCCGAGGTTGGCGGCGACGTGACGGTGGATGCACGCATGGTTTCCCTTGGCGTACTCGCCCATCAGCGACATGGCGTCCCAGTACTCCTTGCCGTCCTCATGATCGAGGTCGAGCCACGCGAGGTGGATCAACTCCCGGGGGAGGTCGGGGTGAGTGCTCATGGCGCGCTTGCTGTACTCGGCGGCGACGGCGGCACCGGTTCCCCGGCTTCCGCTGTGGCTCAGCAGCGAAAGGTAGGTACCCGCTTCGAGTCCGAGGTCCGGCTGCTCAAGAGTGAGCAGGCCGAACTCGACGAAGTGGTTGCCGCTGCCGCTGGTTCCGAGCTGGGCCCAGGCGCGATCCTTGTTGTCCTTGGTCACCTTCGAAACGCTCCAGTCCATGTCCAGGACGTCGTGTTCACGACGGTTCTTGAACTTGGCGCCGATGCCGAACTGCGTCTCGCGGGCGAGCGCGCTTTTCAGGCGGGTCGGATCGTCCTCGAGCAACGAGTTCGGCAGGTCATAGACGCTGAGCTTCATGCGGCAGGCGATGTCCACGCCGACGGCGTAGGGAATCACGGCACCCTCGGTGGCGAGAACTCCGCCAATGGGGAGTCCGTATCCAAGGTGAGCGTCGGGCATGAGAGCTCCGGCGACCGCGACGGGGATGTCGCAGGCGTGGCGCATCTGATCGACGGCGCTTTCCTCGAGACCGGTTCCCCACTGACGCCAGGGAGCAGGCTCCTCACGCGGGGTGAAGGTGTTGGTCGGGGTGTCGATGATGGCTTGAGCATAGGCTCCGAGTCGGTCGTCGCCGGTGAATTTCTCCGGGGCGGCGACGACCTTGGCGAGGTCCAGCTTGATGCCGTCGAGGGTGGCGCCCTCCTGCTTGAAGTGAGACTTCACCAGGGCTTGGGCTTGTTCGAAGGCGGCGCCAAAGGGGACGCCGAGTTCCTTGATTTCGTAGGCTTTCATTTGGTTTCTACTGTTTGGGATTCTTTCTTCTTGGGGGGACGGTTACGGTTTGGTTTCAGACGGTTTGGACCGAGACTCGATTTTCGCCGTTGGGGCGGGGGTCGATCTTGATCTCGACCTCGAGGAAGCGACGGATGACGTCGCAGTTGGTGTGGAAGTGGGGGGTCAGTTCGCCGGTGGTGAAGCTGCCTTCGCCGACCAGGGCCAGCGGTAGCAGGAGCTGATCGGCGAGGTGCTCGTCGATCGGAACCGAGCCGGTGAGGAAGCGCTTGAGGCCGCGGATCGCGGTCTGGGCGACTTTCTCGGCGCGGACACCGCGACTGCCGAGGGCGCAGCTGAGGGCGCGGACGGCTCCGTCGGGCTCGGAAGCCCGGAGGATGACCGCGTTGCCGTCAGAGGCAGCGTTGCGGATGCCAAGGACGAACTTCGAGAGCTGGTCGGCTCCGAAGGCTTTCTCGACCTGCGCGATTTCCTTTTCGGCGACTTCGGGAGGCACTCCCTTGGTCATGAGGACCTCGAGGCCGACCTCCAGCGAGGCGGGCTTCTCGTGACGCTCGAAGGGGATCCGACGGCTGAAGGGTTGAACTTTCAGCCGGACCTGACCTCCGCCGGCCGGGAAGAATCCGTGGCGTTCGAGCTTCAGTTCGACCTCGGCTCCCATCTCTTGCAGAGCGGGCAGGAAGAGATCGGCGAGGAAGTCGGTCGAAGGCGAAGCCATGACGTGGGTGCCGCCCGAGAGGACAAACTCAGAAGCTCCCGGAGCGCAGAGCGCGACGGGCAGGATGGCCTGAGCCAGGAGCGAAGTGCTGCCGGCGGTGCCGATGGCGAAGGAGGCGTCGAGGGCGCGGATCGGGCCGGGCTCGAATTCGAGCTCGGTGGAGCCGACGGTCGGGTCACTGGTCTTCGCGCCACAGATCTCGGCGACGGATTCGACGCAGGTCAGATGCTGACGCATGAGACCGGGCTTCTTCCGACCGGCGCGGATCTGGGTGAGCGAGAAGGGCCGACCGGTGATGGCCGACAGGCTGAGTGCGGTGCGGAGGATCTGGCCTCCGCCCTCCCCCTGCGAGCCGTCGATGTGGACGGTTGGGGCTTGAGTCTTGATTTTCATTTGCCCTTCTCATTGCATTGGTCGTGCCAAGACTTTTCGGGGTGTTCCCAATCCATTGATTTACAGTCAGTTATCAAAGTCTGATTTTCTTAAGGGTGGTTTCTTCCTCTGAAACTACCTTGATAATCTATCCAGAAAGATCGTAACCTATCCCATGAAGAAGAAGTTGGTCGTGATTGGATTCCTTGGGACGACGCTCGACGCAGGTGGAACCGAGGCGCGTTGGACCCGTTGGCGCCCCACGGTCTCGACGGCTCAGCACGAGGATCTTCGCGTGGATCGGATGGAGATCTTCACCCAGCGGCGGTTCAAGAAGATGTACCACCTGATCGAGGGTGACATCGCCATGGTCTCTCCCGAGACCGCGGTCCGTTCGGTCGATCTGCCGCTTCGTGATCCGTGGAATTTTCAGGACGTCTTTGGGGCGCTTTACGACTTCGCCAGGAGCTATCCCTTCGACGTTGAAAAGGAGGAGTACCTCATTCAGCTGACGACCGGGTCGCACGTGGCTCAGATCTGTCTCTTTCTCCTGTGCGAGAGCGGGCATTTGCCGGGTCGGCTTCTGCAGCTGTCTCCGCCGCGCCACCGACGCGATCAGGGCAAGGATCCCGGGACCTTCTCGATCATCGATCTGGACCTCAGCCGCTACGACGCGATCGCGGAGCGGTTCGAGGTGGAGAAGGGGGACGCGGAGGATTTCCTCAAGTCAGGGATCGCGACTCGCAATCGCGCCTTCAACGAGATGATCGGCCGAATCGAGCAGGTGGCAGTCGGATCGAAAGCGCCAATTCTTCTGCTGGGCCCGACGGGCGCAGGCAAGTCGCGCCTGGCGCGCAGGATCTACGATCTGAAGAAGGATCGCGCTCCGTTGCAGGGGCCATTCGTTGAAGTGAACTGTGGGACCCTGCGCGGCGACGCCGCGATGTCGGCACTCTTTGGGCACAAGAAGGGCGCGTTCACGGGAGCGGGGTCGGATCGTGCGGGGCTGCTGCGCTCGGCGGATGGCGGGCTTCTTTTTCTCGACGAGATCGGCGAGCTTGGCATCGACGAGCAGACGCTGTTGTTGCGCGCCATTGAGGAGAAGCGTTTCCTGCCGATGGGTTCCGACGTCGAGGTGGAGAGTGATTTCCAGCTGATCGCGGGCACGAACCGTGATCTTGTCGATGCGGTCGCGGAGGGGAGCTTCCGCGCCGATCTTTTTGCGCGGATCAATCTGTGGCTGTTCGACCTGCCGGGGCTTGCGGACCGCCGAGAGGATCTCCGTCCGAACCTCGACTACGAGCTGGAAGCGGTGAGTCAGGAACTCGGCAGGAAGGTGGCTTTTAACAAGGAGGGTCTGGAGGTGTTCTTGAAATTTGCGGAAGACCCGGCGACGCCTTGGGCTGGCAACTTTCGCGATCTCCATGCGGCCGTGTTGCGGATGGCGACGCTCGCCGGTTCGAAGCGGATCGGGCCGGAACTGGTCGCCGAAGAAATGGCGCGACTGGAGCGGGTGTGGAGTCGGTCGGGGGAAGAGGCCAGCAGCAGTGCTCCGGAGGCCGTCGATCTCGTCGAGCTTATAGGGGAGGAGGCGGTGACCGAAATCGACCGCTTCGACCGAGTCCAACTCGAGGAGGTCGTCCGCGTCTGTCGCAAGAGTCGCTCGATGGCGGAGGCAGGGCGCACGCTTTTTGCTGCGACCCGCAAGCGGAGGAAGGTCACCAATGACAGCGACCGGGTACGGAAGTTCCTCGCCAAATTCGGGTTGGACTGGGATCGTGCTTCGGCCTGAGGAATCGACGACCCGTAGGGGCACGGTTTGCGAAGGCCTTGAGATAGAGCCGTTCTTGAAGGCGCAGCGGGAGATGGATGAGACGAAGAGGTCAGCGTAGGTGACGGCCGGTTCAGACGGTCCGCTAGAGCGAATAGCGTTTCGTTAACGGAACCCCGAACCAAGGGAAAAGGTTGGGCGGGGGCGTCCTCGACCCGCCGTCGTGGCAGCAGCCAACGCGAGGCGGTCGCTGGGCGCTCCCTTCGGCGGGTCCGGAGGCCCACGCCCTACCCCGGTCGCGGAACCTGGGACAGTGAGGGTGGTTTCCCTAGGCGCGCTGGCCGATCTTCTCGCCCATCTTGGCGTAGACCTCGATCTGCTCGGCGGAACGGGTGACGAGGTCATCATCGAAGGTGACTCGGCCGGGCTCGAAGACGACGGCGACGGAAGACCCGCCGAACTTGAAGTAGCCTTTTTCGTCTCCTTTCGCGACGGGGCGTCCCGCTTCGTAGGTCTGTTCGATGCCGCCGACGCAGGTGGCGCCGATTTCGACGAAGAGGACGCGGCCGAGGTCTGCGGTGTCGATCTCGGTGAGCACGCGGCGGTTCTCCCAGAGGATGGCGAGCCGCTGCCGCAGGGCGAGGGGACTGACGGAGCTGAGCGATCCGGGCAGGGTGCGGGCGGGGCCGGGCGTGCCGGCGACGGGGAAGTGAAAGCGATGGTAGTCGACGGGGCAGAGTCTCGAGAAGAGCAGGGCGCCGTCGGCGTAGCCCTCGCCGAGTTCGGCGGAGCCAAGGAAGCGGGCGAGGTCGAAGTGCTGGCCTTTGACGAAGAAGCCGTTGGCCTCGGAGATCTTCGGCAGGACGAGGTGACGTCCGTCGGCGGGGAGTACGACGGCATTGGGGTCTGGGTCGATGGGCCGAGCCGTGGGCTTGAGTTTGCGGTAGAAGAAGTCGTTGAAGCTGCTGTAGCTCGCGGGGACGTCGGCGAACTCGGCAGGATCGAGTCCGTACTCCTCGAGGAAGGGGTCGATCTTCTGCCGGGTGGAGGCTCGGTCCATGAGCACGCCGTAGACCCGCGAAAAGAGGGCGCGCTTGACGATGGCGTGGAGCGTGAGTTTTCCGAGGCCGGTGCCGTAGATCCAGCGGAGTCCCTTTTCGCCGTAGATTTGTTCGGTCTCGATAGCGCCGGTCTCGCGGTTCCAGAACCGGATGGGGTCGGCACTGCTCATGTGCCGTACCAGGGTCGGAGCATGAGGTAGCAGATCGGCCCGGTGACCGCGACGAAGAGCCAGAGGGGATAGACCTTTCGGGCGAGCCGGCGATGGCTCGCGAAGTCGTGGCACCAGGCGTAGACGAAGCTTCGGAGGATGAAGGGGAAGCTGACGGCGGCGGCAATGATGTGGGTGAAGAGGAGGACGAGGTAGAAGGTGCGCGCCCCGCCGGTGCCACCGAAGCGGGTCTCCACCTCGGTGAAATGATAGGCGACGTAGCAGAGCAGGAAAAGCGTCGAGAAGACGAGGGCAGCGGTCATGAAGCGACCGTGAGCCTCGGGGCGGCGGCGTTTCACCGCGATGATCGCAGCGACCAGGCAGATCGCCGTGAGGGTGTTGAGCACCGCGTGGACCGGCGGCAGGAACGTGAAGTCGAAGCCCTCGGGCAGCGGGATCTTGTAGGGACTCCGCATGAGAATGACGAGGACGAGCACGGCGGCGGAGAGACCCCATGCAGCTTTTTTCATCCAGCGGAGCCGGACCTCGAGGATGGGTCGTGCGAGGAATGCTTCGCGGTTCATGAATGGTGGAGCGCCTGGATGCGCGCTTCCGGCTAGAGGTCGGCCTTGCCGTCGAGCACACTGCGGATGCCCTTGCGGAGCCGCTCGCGGTGGAGATCGGCGGTGGCTTCGTCGGCGTTCCAGACGTCAAAGAAGCCGCGCACCTGTCCGACCCGGTCGACCAGAGCGATGCGCATGTCGTGGTCCCAGAGATCGGTGGGTCCGTTGCGCTGGGATTCCGGCTTCGGTTGTGGGGCCCAGAACTTGAAGGTGCGCACCATGTAGGAGGGCAGGTTGTCCTTGTCGTCGGTGAGGAACCACCAGTTGTCGGCGTCGAACCCGTTCTTCTCGCGGAACGCGGCGAGCTTCTCGGGGGTGTCGCTCTCGGGGTCGAGGCTGAAGGAGGCGAGAGCGAAGTCCTCTTCGTCGGCGAACTCCGTGCGGATGTCCTCCATCTCTGCGGCGATGCCGGTGCAGCCGTTGGGGCAGTCGGTGTAGAGGTTGGCGGCGATCCAGACCTTGCCCTCGAGCTGTTTCAATTCGACGCGCTCGTTCTGGTCGTTGAGGAGGACGATGTTCTCCTCGAGGCGGGAGACGACGCTGAGGCGTCCGCTCTGACGGGCCTCGAGGCTCTGCTCGGCGATTTTGCCGAGCAAGCTCCAGCCGACGACGAAGCCGCCGGCGATGATGGCGGCGATCATGTAGACGGTCCATGGCTGGATCCGGGGCTGATCGGGATCGACTGCGTCGGGAGCGTTCTTCTTGTCCATGATGGTTCGTACGCGGGTGAACCGCGTTGGGATGCCGCAGGCCGGCGTCGGCGCTAGCTGGAGGCCTTCTTGTAGCTCTCGAGTTCGACGACTTCGACGCCGCCGGGCACTCCGCCGCGCCGTGCGAGACGATAGCTGGCGAGACAGGCGGTGATGATGACGTGACCGATGAAGGTGCCGCCGATGACCTTGGCGAGGGTCCACTTTCGCTCGTCGCTGAAGATTTCCGCGTAGTCCTTTTCACCTTCGCCGAACGTGCCCCATTCCTGAAGCATTTCCCACAGGCACCAGCCGGCACCGATCCAGAGGGCGAGGAGGAGAATCCAGCAGAGGAAGCGACTGAAGAAGTAGTTCATGATCGGTCGGAGGACGATGACAATGGGTGGCAGACGGCGCTTGCTGTCAAGAGTGGGAGTCCGTGGCAGGGGCGGTTCCGCAAATGCGCGCGCGCGACATTTCGTAGGGATGAAACTGGACGATCACCGAGTCGCCGACCTCGGGCACCTCGAGGGTCGTGCGGCCGGGCAGGAAGACATGGACCTGCTTGCCGATGGCGGTGCGCGCCTTCCAGACGCGAGGGCCAACGACTTCCTCGAGAAGGACAGTGCCGTTGATCCGCTCGGGGAGCAGATCGTCGACCGGAGACTCGGGGCGATCGCGCATCGGTGTTCGTTCTTATTCGGGGTCGTTGGCCTCGAGGAAGGTGCGGGCGGAGACAATGTCGACGGCGCGCTGGACGACGGTGTCGCGCTTCTCGGCTGGGGGAGGTTTCCTGCCGTGGTTGGCGGCGGCGTAGTCGATCTCGGGGTTGACGCCGGCCACCAGGGCGGCCTCGCTGAAGCGTTCTCTCGGCGTCTCGGCCGACCAGCGGGCGACGCCTTCTTCGGCGAAGCGAGCGCCGAGGTCGTCGCGCACGGCGGGTTCGAGCTCGACGACGACCTCGGGGGTGATGCCTTTGCGGAACAGGGTCTCTCCGCCAGGGAGGAGGACTTCCGCGACGGCGAAGCGAAGGGCGAGGCCCTCGCGGACGGGGGTCGTCTCGTAGAGAACAGCGCGTCCCGAGGTGGCTTCGCCGATGGCGAGGACGTGCCGCTCGGGCTGGGCTCGGAGCGCGGCGCCGACGACCTCGGCCAGGGGCCCGGTCGAGGCGTCGACCAGAAGGACGAGGTCACCTTCCCAAATGGCAGCGGACTCGCTTTCGAAACGGGTCACCTCCTCGGCTTCGGGGTGCTGAATTTCGAACAGAGGCTGTCTGGCCGGCGAGAGGAGTTCGGCGAGGTCGGCGGCGGGCTGGAAGTTCTCGCCGCCCCCGGGGATGCGGAGGTCGAGGATGAGGTGGGCGAGATCTTCGTCGGCGAATTGGCCGAGGGCCTCAGTGGCGGACTCGAGCCCAGCTTCGTCGAAAGCGGGGCGCAGGTAGCCGATGCCGGGCGCGATCGTTTCGGCGACGAATGCGGGAGCGGCGGTGGACCCGGCATCATCGGCCTTCTGCTCGAGGAGTTCAGCTCCGAAGCCGAGGCGCTCGAGGAGTCCCTGCATGGCGGCGCGATTGAGTTCGTCGGGGCCGAGATCGGCGCGCTGGACATGGCGTTCGCGGAGGATCCCGAAGAGTTTCTGGAGATCGTCCTGGCCGAGGTCGTCCACGGACTTCTCAGCCGGCGCCGGCTCTTCGGCGAGCAGGATGCCGACCGAGAGTAGGGAGAACAGGAGGGCTGCGAGGTGAGGGGTGGCGTTCATGATGCGGCGGGACCGAGCGAAGACCACTCTCGGCCCTCGTGCTCCCAGCGGAAAGCGTTTTCCATCGCGTGGCGCAGATCGTCCCGGCCGGCGCGCACGGCTTCGGGCAGGGTCTGGCCAAGGGCAAGCCGCGCGGTGATCGCGGCGGAGAGCACGCAGCCGGTTCCGTGCAATCCGGTGGCGCCGGGGATGCGGGGCGACTCGAGGAGTTCGGCTGTCTCGCCGGGAAGAGCGAGGGCGTCACGCACGAGGTCGTCTTCCTCGCCGAGGTGACCGCCCTTGAGGAGGAAGGCGCAACCGTGACGGTCGGCGAGCGTTTCGGCGGCGTCGGCGAGGTGTCGAGGCTCGAGGGTGCCACCGAGGAGAAGTTCGGCCTCCATCGCGTTGGGGGTCACGAGGGTGGCGAGGGGGAGCAGCATCGAAGCGAGGGCTTCGCCCCAGCCGGGCCGGGCGAGGGCTGATCCGGTCGAGGCCATGCCTACGGGATCAACGACCAGCGGAGGACTCGGCCATCGTCGTTCCCGGCGGATCTTCCAGAGCGTCATCGCGAGTGCCTCGACGATCTCGGGAGACCAGGTCATCCCCGTCTTCAGCGCGGCGACGGGAGCACTTTCGGCAAGGGCATGCAACTGAGCGGCGACGGCTTCCGGGGTGATCGGCTCGACATGCAGAACCCGCTCCGCGTTCTCCGCCACGACGCAGGTGATGACGGACGCGCTACGCACTCCGATCTCGGCAAAGGCGCGGAGGTCGGCCTGAAGCCCGGCCCCACCGGAGCAGTCCGATCCGGCGATGGTCAGGGCTAGGGGGCGGACCGGGATGCTAGGCATGAAGGTCCGTCGTCGCAGGCGGACGGCCCGCAACCAATTTCAGTCGCGGTGGGGACGACTGTTCCTGCGCTTTAGGACTTCCTGACAGTTTGTTCAGTGGATAGCGTTGATTCGGAGCAACCTTTCATGCGCCTCATCTTTACTCTTCTCCTGCCGGACAAGAGATCTTCGCCCACCACGAGATCGCCGGCCGCAGCCTCTGCCGCGCACTCGATGGCGAGGGCGGCATCATCGGCAGCAAGCTCGACGGCATCGCCTCACGCAAGCAGGCCGACTACCTGCGTGAATCTCTCGTCGCTCCCGCCAAGGTCCTCGCCGAAGGATTCGAGCATCTCGGCGCCAGCCCCATGCCCACGATGATTCTCGTCCTCGAGCCCAGGAGTTGGAAGACGTTCTCGCCTATCTTCTCACCCTGAAGAATTAAAATTGAAACTGGGATCACTAGTCAAAGGCCTGGGCTGTCTGGCGAAGGGGGTCGTCTTCCTGTTCCTGGCTTTGTTGGTGTTCATGTATCTGAGCGAGGGACCGTTTTGGCGGAGCAAGAGCCAGAGGCTCCTCGGTGAAAAGCTGGAGCTGACCGAGCGCTTCAAATTCGATGATCTTAGGAAGGGGTTCGCCACGGAAGGCGGATGCTTCTACGTCTTTTCTTTGCCAAAAGAGCAAGCGCTTTCGGACCAGGAATTGAAGAGTCTGCCAAGATATTCACGGTTTGCCGAGTCGGAGGAGAGGTTCCAGTGGAAGGACCTTGCCAGTCTGACCGAGAGGGAGAGCTACGTTCTTCAGCGCTGTCTGAAAGTGAGAAGCGAGCAGTGGCGAGCCTGCTCCCTCGAGGATCCGCAGATCGGAACAATCCTGCAATCTCTAGAGACTGGAACTCCACGGGCCGGTCTCCTGCTTTGTGCCACCTACAAGTCTCCTTACGATAACAGCGAAGTCGTCACCGATCTCGAGATGTACGTTCTGGATCTCGAATCAGGCATTTTAATTCGACTCGGATGGTGGACCTGATCCGCGATCCGCGAGAACAGGAGGCCGAGTTCTCTTGCCAGCGTGGAGGAAGCCTTTCACCATCGGGCCCGGCAGAATGACTGAATTCAAAGCCAAGTACGAAGTGACGCAACAGCTTCAGGACGATTCCGTGAAGCAGTTTTTCTGGAACTTGCTGCTACGCCCCCTTCGGATCACTCGACTCTGCCTCGTCCTATTCATCTTGCTCGGGTTCCTATTCTTCGACTTGCCCTACAAGCAATGGCTGGTCGGTTTCATCGGCGGGCTGCTACTCTTCCTCGTCATCGCCTGGGCGAAAAGCTACTTCAACATGATCAAACATGCCCGCAAAGGTCTGGAGATGATGGACTCTCCTCAAGTCGAGATTTGGCTGAATGAATCGCTGATCCAGTACACCTCATCCACCGGAACCCGTCGGCACCAATGGGACAAGGTCGAGAGAATCGAGGCGACCAAAGACTTTCTTATTCTGATGAACGGCAAGTTGCCGCTCCTGAGCATCCCGAAATCCCGCCTGTCCGGCGAAGCGCTCCATTTCATGATGGAACGAGTACAGCCTGAGATTCGAGACGGCGCCATTGAGTGAACTTTTGGTGACATCGGACATGATCAAATAGGCAGTTCGTAGGCCACAGCCACACTGAGCGTGATGAGAAAATTGTAGATCGCGTGCAGCAGAATCGCGGGGACCAAGGACCCCGTACGCCAGACCAGCAGGGCGTTGCCCGCTCCGAAAACCATCACTGAGAGCACGCCAACCAGGTCGTAGTGCCAGTGCATCAAACCGAACAGCACCGAGGAAAGCACGAGGGCAGCCCACGGTCCGCTCGCCTTTCTCAGGCCCATGAACAGCAGGCCTCGAAAGAGGATTTCCTCGCTGATCGGAGCCATCACGCAGCTGCTGAAGAAGACGAGCACCATTTCTCCGAAGGTCGGACGCGCGTAGAGGATGAAGTCCGTCGGATCGACCGGAATGCTCCGCATGTCCATGAACAGTCCGGCGATCCAGGGGATCAGCCATAGGAGGGCCAGCATGCCGAAGGCCATGGTCCAGTCGGCACGCCGGTCGAGCCCGAAAACCCGGAACATGTGGGTCGGCTTGTTGAACAGGTAAACCATTACGAGGATTACCGGAAGCATCCGCCAGAGGGTGTCGAAGCCCAGCGCCACCGGCCACCAATCCATGGTTTGGCCGAACCCGATGACAAGGAAATCAAACGCAAAGCGGGCGATCAGGTCGGTCCCAAAAAACACCCCCAATACAAAAGGCGCAGTCCATGGATGGGTCACGCGATGCGGGCGAGGACAGCCAGTTGCCTTCCAGTTCTTCATCATCAACGGCACGCAGAGAAGGGCGAGGATCAAGGCTGCCAGGATGGCCAAATCCGTAACCAGGATCCGCCACGCGAGCCCTTTGGAACGTGATCGGTATGCCCCCCAGTGATCCTCGCCCTCAACCAGCCGAAGCACCCGGGCGTCCCATGCCCTGCCTTCCCCTTCGATCACCGTCTGGCGCAGCTCCGCGACGTCGGACTCCGCCACGGGTTCCCCTCCCGCGATTGTTTTCATGATTCGTCGCGAGACGTCATCCTCTTCCCAGGCGGCCCGCGCAAGTCGGAGGGCGGGGTCCTTCTCTCCGAGCTCCCAGTAGGTGAGGATTCGGACGAGATCCTCATCGTGGTCCAGACTGCGGTGGTCTCGTGCCGTGTCGAAAGTGAGGGCGAGAGACTCGAGCACCTTCTCCGGCTCGGCCACTTCGAAGTACCAGCGCATCAAGGCCGGCCCATCGGCGGCTCCGTCGAGCATTCGCATCTCCCGGTCCGCGTACTCGAGGTAGATCGATGACGCTTCGGGATTGGGGTAATCGCTGGCGAGTTGAAAATTCTGGAAGATCAGGTAGCCCCAGATGCAGCCGAGGATCACCGTTAGGATCAGCGGCGTCCGCTTCTGCTGTTCCCAAGTGTAGCCGCCCAGATCCACGGGTGAGGCCTAGCCCTCCCGCCGCGTCCCCGCAACCACGCTAGGGATCCACCAGCTCAGCGAGCCGGAGTGCCGCGATCTGATGAATCTGCCGGATCGCCTCTGTTTTCGCATTCGTGAGATGGCGGCCGTGCTTCACCCCCACTTACTCGGCGGCAGCCTTGGCTGGCACGACTTCCTTGGGTCCACCGCGCGCCTCTTCCGGAACGACCCTCGCTACCGCACCCCAGTGAAGGCGGACCCAACATCGTCATCAACCACATCCGCGAATCCCACCGCATCCTCGTGAGCGCCCTCAAGCCGCTGGGGGCGGTGCGCATCGGCGGGATGTACGGCGTGCTCGATGACGAGGCCGAACCCGGTTCCTACGAAGTCTGCATGGTCGGCTACGTCCGCGACGTCACCAGCCAATTGAAGCGCGGGCTCAACGGCTTCTGGGTCGCGCACCCCGCCTTCGTGCGAATCGGTCTCGCTCTGGTCGAGGCCTGGTGGCGTGGCGAAGCTGTCGTCACCGAACTGGTGAAGGCGCTCGTGCCCAACCCGGTCGAGCACGGGCCTCTGCTCGAGTTCGTCTTTGCCAAGGATGCCGAAGGTCTGGACGCCGATGATCCGTGCTACGCGCGAAGCGTGCTGGCCGCGACCGTGGAAACCTCCGAATTAATCGGCAACGACGACCCCGAGGAGGTGCGCTATCATGTCTTTCAGGCGCTGCAGCATCTCTGCGACTGGCTCCGCGCAAGCGGGTGTGTCGCCCTGCCTTCCACCATGACCAATGCGCAGGGTGAAAAGATTTTCGTGCGGGTCATGGACGACCTCGCCACGACCGAGCGCTCGCGCTGGGAACTCTGGGCCGAAGTTCATCACGGCCGAGTGAGCCTCGACCTTTTTGAAACGATCCTCCGCGAGGAGCTGAGCTTCCTCCGCACCGGAAAAGACGCCGCCCACAAGCGAGTCCAGGTCGCGTGGTCCGGCTCCGCCGAGCGCTGGTATCCGGTCGCCGCGACCCTGCTTCACCGGCTGGTCACCGATCCAGAGCCCGTCGAGTTCGTGACCGAACTGCTGATCCCCTTTACCCATGGCTTGATCCGCGACGCCGAAGATCCCCTCGCCGCGATCCGGGGCCTGGCGCCCGGTCGCTATCAAGACTGGCAGGCCTGACACCCCCGTTGCAGTGATCGATCGTAGAGACATCTCTTCCAAGTCGGGCAGAAAGCGGGCGCAACTGCTGGGCGCAATCGTCATCCTACTCTCCCTCCCGCTTCTCTGGCTCTTCTATCCGGAGCCTGATTTTCGCCAGAGCTGGTCGGACCTGAATCAGATGACGGTCGACGTCGATTTCTCGGAGGCGCCTCTGCCGGAAATTCTGGCATGGGTTGAACGGGAGGCCCAAAGCCGGGGAAACGATCTCACCTTCCGCCTCGAGTCTCTGGGTGGCGGCGGCTTCGAAAAGATCCCGGTCACCTTCGAAGTTCATGGTATCCCGCTGGGAGATTTCATTGAATATCTCGTCGAACTCACAGAAGCGCAGGCGACTTGGGAAGCAAACTGGCCTGAGGCTGTGATCGTCTTTTCGGCTCGGGGAACAATCCAGGTCCCGCCCCTCCGATGGCGAAGCCGGCGATGGGCCATGGGAAAAGTGAGCGAGGCGCTTTCCGTTTTCGAACAGGATTCTCACTCGGGGCCCAGTCTTCCTCCTGCTGCCCCTTTGCCTTTGCCCTTGCCATGATGAGCGCCTCCTCAGCCCCGCCTGAAGAAGCCGCCGCTCTTGCGGGACCCGATTTCCTCGACGCGGGTGGCGAGGGTTTTCGACTTTTCCTCGAGGGTCTTCGATTTCTCGCGAAGGGCGGCGATCTTTTCGTCGCGGGTGGCGAGGCGGTCGTTGAGACTGTTGAAGACCTCCTCGAAACGCTCGGCGTGGGCGCCGAGACGCTCCTCGTGATTGCTCTCGGCTTTGCGCAGACGTTCGACCTCGCCGTTGATCCGTCGCATCTCCTCGTGGAGAGCCGCAAGTTCGTTTCGTAGTTCCTCGTTCATCGTGGTGAGTTCCTCGTTGAGGGCTTCCGCCTTCTCCGTTCTTGTGATCTCCGTCTCGATCCGTTGCTCCTGCTCCGCGATCATGACGCCGAGTTCGTCGATTCGGGTGGCGAGCTTCCCATTGTGGGCCTCGACCCTGCCGTAGCCCTCGTCGACCTGCCACTGGAGCTGTTCGATTTCCCGCTCGCGCTGCGCGGCAAGCTCGCGGAGCGCCTGCAGAAAGTGCGGCCAATGACGGAAGCCGGACGGCAGGTCATGCGGCAGTGTCGCGACGGCGCCCGAGAGGTGGCCGTACCGCTGCCAAGGAGAATTCTCGGGAGTCTCGGGGTGCTTCCCAGTGAACAGAACTTCGGGGAGCACGGCGTGACGGAAATCCTCCCCGAGCGAAAGAGCGACCGCCAGAAGATGCGGCGCGGTGAGCGGGGTGTCGGGCGCTTCGTCGAGGAGTGCTTCGACGACGTCGTGGGAGAGAAGCAGAGGCTGGTCGCCGGTCTCGGGGACGACCGCCGGCAGCCAGGCGGGCCAGGCGAGGGGGAAGTGTCGTGGTTCGCCATCGGGGGTTGCCGACGACATCGCCCCGACGAGGTCGAGGTCATCGCCCTTGAGGGCATCGACCATCTTGCGGGCCGCGTCGGGTTGCGGCGAAAGTCCCTCTGGGACGACAATCAGGGGCTCGGCGCGATCGACCAGCGCGCCGATCGATGCGCTGGAGGAGGCGGTGATCTCGCGGGGCGGACGGCGGGGGGTGCGAAGCGAGGCTGCTTCCTCGGGGCGCGGAGGCCCAGTCGCGGCGACGAGGCCGTGCCAGCGGATCCATGCGGACTCGACCTCTTCGCGGTCGAAGGCGGGCCGGGCGGGCCGGATGCCGTCAGCCAGGGCGCGGCGCAGAGCCATGGCAAGCGAGCCGCCCCAGTCGAAACCGGGGGGGGAGGGGAAGGTGGCCTCGGCGACGTCCTCGGGGTGGATGATTTCAGGAATGCCCCCGGCAGCCGAGGCGAGGAAGGGGACGCCAAGCCCGAGGCATTCCATGACGGTGTTGGGGTAGTTGTCGACCAGTGAAGGCATGAGGGCCAGGCGGCCTTTCCCCTGCAGATATTCGTTGGCGCCAGCCTGATCGAGATCGCCGATGAGCCGCCATTGCCACGGCCAGGAACCTGCGGTGGCGCGCTCCTCGAGGTAGTGCCTGGCGCCTCCTCCCTCGACGACGCCGGGCTTGCCCAGAAAGGTGATCGTCAGCTTCGAGGGCAGCCCTTCGGGATCAGAAGCGAGACGGTCGAGGGCGTCGCAGAGGACGACGACCCCCTTGCGGGTTTCCTGTCTTCCAAAGAGCACGAGCTCGTTCAAGTCGGTGACCCGGGCGAGCGGCTGCGAACGGTCGATGGCCTCGCGAGCGGTCTGCGGCTGCACGTAAGGCATGCGAAGAATGCGGTCGGGCAGGACCCAGCCCTGAGCCTCGGCCCAGTCGGCGAGGTAGTGGCTCGGCGCGTGCAGGACGTCGCAGTGCTCGATGGTGTACGGCTCGGTATGGTCTTCGACGTAGTGGAAGACGCGATCCATCCAGGAGCGGTTGCCATCGAGGTGCCAGCGGGTGCTGCCGTGGGTGGCGACGCAGAGCGCCGTTTCGGCGAAGGCGAGCCCGCACTGCTTGGCCTGGATCGCGTAATAGCCGAGGCCGTTGCACTCGGCGAAGTGGATCGCATCGAAGGCGCCGTCCTCTGCCTCGAGTCGGCGCAGGTGCTCGCAGACGAGCCAGGGCCGTCGCAGATACTCGAGGTCAAAGTCAAGGTCCTTCCGGGGCGCCACGTCAAGACAGTGGAGGGTCACCCCGTCCTTCGCGTACTCGGCGATCCAGTGTTCCGCCGGGTCGCCGGTCTCTTCGAATCCTCCGACGTAGACGATCACCACCTCGTGCTCGGCGGCGGCAAGGGCGCGGGCCAGCGAGGTGCAGGCGGTGCCGATGCCCCCGGAACGGACGGGCCCGACGATTTCACTGGAGACGATGCAGGTGCGGGACTTCCGCGTCGTGCCGCGAGGGGCGAGTGCGGGGTCGGTGTCGAGAGAAAGGAGACCGTTTCTCAGGAACTTTCTGAGATCCTCGAGGCCGTCGAAATTCGAGCGGGCGGCTACCGTGACGAGGTGGGAGGGGCGGCCCTGCTCCCGGTCGCCGGCGACGACCTCGACACAGAGACTTTCCCAGCCCGCCGGCGCTGCTGCCGGCTCTGGCCATGCACTTTCCTCGGGAAGGACGCGGAGAAACAGAGCCACCTGGTCGTCGGGCGGAGACGAGCCGAGTTCACCATCCATCACGGTGCCTGCAGGAAGCCCGAGGCGCCCTTCGATTCGGTCAAGGCAGTCCTCGATGGGACGCGGGAGCGTTGATGTCCGTTCGGATGACATGAGAGAGATGAGCCTGCACCCACGCAGAAGGGGAGGCGGTCCGCAACCTCGTCGGGCCGATTCCTGCGAAGGCTTGGCGGAGGCTCCCCGCCGCGAGGCGTGACTGCCGTAAGGTCCTGCGTTCGCGGGAGCCGTCCGTCAGAGTGACCGCCGACGCTTGTTTCGCACAGGTTCGGAATGACTTCCCGAAGACTCTCGGGGGCGCCGTGAAGCAGAAAGCCAACGCCGATCTGATCCCAGCGGTCGGCCGCATGCTTTCAAAGACTTGATCATCCGCCTCGACAGTGGGCCGATGAAGCCATCGGGCTCAGCAGTTTTGAGCGGAATGGTCGTCCGGATCCCGAGAGACTCTTTTTGCTCTCGCCACGGGGTAAGAGCATTCTGGTGCTCGAACTGGGCGCATCGACGGGAAGTTGTCGCTCTCCCTCGCGTTTTATCTGGGACCGGACAATCCGAGTCTGGCCCGCATCGCCGGGTCGGGAAGCATTTGGCTCTCGAGTCGACGGATGAGAACAAAGAGCGGCCATTGGCGGAGTTCCTGACCAGGAAGGGACTCAGTGAGGCCGGTGGCCCGAATCCTCGACCAGAGCCATGCAGGGGCGACCTAAGGCCAATGACGCTTGGTTAGCGGTCGTGGTCGAGGAATTTCGACTGGAAAGACGCCCCAAAGGGGCATCCTTACCTAGCCCCGGGCATCGCCCGGGGTTTCGTGATGCGAAAAGACAAGAGCCCTGAAGGGGCGCCCTAACTGCCTCGCCCCCGCAGTTCTAGAGCGCCCCTACAGGGCTTGGATCTCTATTGGTGCTCGTTCCTGGGGTGTTGCCCCAGGCTATGATAGGACGCCCCTTTGGGGCTCTGAAGGCAGATGACCAAAGGTGGGTTCAAAGTTCTTAACCAAGCGCCATTGGACCTAAGGCAACTAGCTCACGGGTCGCTGGTGGCGACGGATTCGGTCGCCCTTCAGCGCTTTCTTTTGGACGGGGGTCGAACCGCATGGCGCAGTGGTTCACCCCACGAACACCGCTCTTCACCAAGCGTCATTCCTCCTGGGGTGTTGAGCATCGGCCGTGCTGCCCCATCTTCAAATTGTCATAAGCATCGTCGCTGCGGCGAGCAGCCTGATTCAACTCCGGCTTCGCGCGCCGGCGAGCCCGAGTAGCTGCAAGCCGTAATCGACTTGGGTTGCAGCGTGAGTGGCCACGGGCCGCAACGGACATCTGAGGCTACTTCAACTCCGTGATCCGGATGTTGCGGAAGCGCATCTCCAGTCCGTGGTCCTGCAGGCTGACGTAGCCGGAGCCGGCGGCAGCGTGACCTTTGGTGGCGTCGTGCTCGGCGAGGTCGAG
>ENA-ORXT01000428-ORXT01000428.1-marine-metagenome-genome-assembly--contig:-NODE-428-length-67457-cov-38.474740_pt1 | contig 67457 bp, 50 predicted proteins | sample MGYA00237868_ERZ511482 | MGnify/ENA metagenome assembly ERZ511482 | reverse complement strand
GCGAGGCTTTTTAACGAAGGAACATGAAGAACAAAATAAATAATTACCGTCATTCTAAACTAGAATTGGTATTAGTCTATCAATATGTACTTCCTGAAAAGAAAAGGAATCAATACGCAAGGTGACTACGTTATACGATCGATCACAACTAGTAAACATGAGGAAAAAGAACTTTATAGGAATATTTATACTTTGCTTTGTAGTACTGCTTTTTATAGAGCTGAGTCTCTTTATTTACATAGCAGGACCCTTAATATTATCTATAGCCAGTACATTTATCGGAGCGATCGTGTTTTTAATGCTAATTATAGGAATAAATGCATTATTTTCGTGGTTGATTGCCAAGATAATTGTTAACAGGAAAAACAAAGATTAAAAAATGCCACAAAGCAAACCTAAGTCGTTCTGGAGTAAGCCCGAAGGGGTAACAGGTGCTATCTTTCTTATAGCTGCATTGCTAGCTGGTGGGTGGGCTGTTGCGGGTACCCTAGGAGCAATTCTAGCTTTTGCAAAAACTACAGCGGGTCTTGTCACACTCTTAGGCGTATTGGGTGTAGTTATTTTTACGGCCTTAGACTCTAAAGCCAGAAATTTAATATCCTACATGTATAAGTCAGCTATGCGTAAGATAACTGGTCTTTTCGTAACCATAGATCCGATAGGTATTCTGAAGAATTACGTAGATGATCTCAGAACTAACCTGAGAAAAATGAATCGACAGCTGAGTATGCTGAGAGGTCAGATGCATAAGCTGAAGGAAATGATTATCAATAATCAGAAAGAGATAAAAACAAATATGACTCTGGCCAAAGAAGCCAAGGCAGGTAATAATAACAAGATCGTTATACTCAAAACTAGAAAAGCCGGTCGACTAAGGGATTCTAATATGAAACTCGAAGACCTGTATAAAAGAATGGAAGTCCTATACAGAGTGCTGAATAAGATGTACGAAAACTCGTCCATACTGTTAGAGGATGTACAAGATCAGGTGCAACTTAAGGATCAGGAGAGAAAAGCAATAAGAGCCAGTCACTCGGCAATGAAATCTGCGATGTCAATTATAAAAGGGGATGGAGATAAGCGAGCGATGTTCGATCAAGCCCTAGAAGCGGTAGCAGATGATGTAAGTCAGAAAGTAGGAGAGATGGAGCGGTTTATGGATATGTCAGAAAGCTTCATGAACTCTATAGATTTACAGAATGGAATATTCGAGGATGAAGGAATGAAGATGCTAGAAAAATGGGAAGCAGAATCAGATTCTCTTATATTGGGAGATGATAAATCTATGTTGCTACTCGCGGCAGAAGATGATAGTCAGATACTAGATCTCAACGAACCGATTAAGCAGCCAGAAAAGATGGGAAGAGGTAATCAGTATGATAACTTCTTTGACGATTAGGGTTATATGTAAATGTTAAAAAGCAACAAAGCGAAATAAAATTTCAATATTTAAAATCAATACACAATGGCAAAACGACTTACAGGATTTTCTAAATTGCTTATAACGCTACTTATACTAGCGTTACTTTTCTTTGGAGGAAAATATCTATTACAAAAAACAGGACTTGGCGATAGTCTAGACGAATATGCTACGAATCAGGAAGAAGCAAAGCAAGATTCGAGGTCAGATAGTAACGCATCTAATAATTCTAGTAGTAAGAACAATAACAATAGTAACTCTAATGCTTCCAGGTCTGGTGATGATGATGTGCTACGTGTGCAACTCGTAAGTTGGGGAGGATACGGACCTGGATTATACTTTAATGAAGGTGCACAAGCGAATACTAAAAGTAGATTCTATCAGGATTATGGATTCAAAGTAGAGTTTACCTTAGAGAACGATCTACTAAATGCGATGAACGCATGGATGGCTGACGAGTATGATGTTATTGTACAGACAGCAGATGCATTTCCATTATATACTTCTCCGGAAGATATCAATCAGTTTAAGCCTAAGGCATTTATGCAGGTAGATTGGTCTAGAGGAGGAGATGCCATTATTGTCAAAAGAGGTATCAATACGATCAATGATCTGAAAGGAAAAAAGATAGCCCTTGCAGTACCCGCACCTTCGCAGACCTTACTGATAACTTCGTTACAGGCGGCAGGTCTGGATTATGACGATGTAGAAGTAATCAAAACATCTGACCCACTTAAGGCAGCGGAACTTTTCCGTTCTGACGATGTAGATGCAGCAGTCGTATGGAGTCCAGATGATATTTTTGCAACGAGAGATGTACCTGGATCTAAGATATTACTGACAACACAACAACAATCTCACATCATTGCAGATATCTTATTTGCTAAGGAGGATGTGATCAACAAAAAGAAAAAGATGATAGATGGTTTCTACGAAGGATGGATGAAAGCTGCATCTGAACTTAAGAATCCAAGTAACAAGAACAAGGCAGCTAAGTATCTTGCAGAGTTTAATGAGCTAGCTGTAGAAGATGCTCAGGGAATGATAGAGACGGTATACTGGACTAGCCACGGAGATAACAAGAATTTCTTTGGACTTGATACAGACTTTAAAGGTCAGCGTTTCCAGGATCTATATACGAAGATGGCGAAGAAATTTGTAGAGACGAAAGATGCAGAATCAGTTGCACCGAACTGGAGAAATGTTATCTATACAGGAGCCATAAGAAATGCTAATCTTACGGGTCCTGGTTACGAAGCGGAAGGAGCTAAGAAATTTATGCCGACAACGGTCAAGGATAAGACATCGACGCCTATTGCAACAAAACCTATAAGTATCAATTTCGGTTCTGGACAGTATACGCTTTCTGAAAATGCTAAAACGATCATAGATATACAATTTGCTGAGATAGCTAAGTCTTTTGGAAATACTAAAGTAAGAGTAGAAGGAAATACAGATAACGTGGGAGCAAGAAACATGAATCAAGACCTGTCACAGAAGCGAGCTAATGCTGTAGCTAAGTATTTACAAAGGCAATATGGGCTTAATGTCAATAAATTTGTAATTGTAGGAAATGGTCCAGACAAACCTGTAGCAGGTTGCGAGCAGAACCAAAATGAATCTTGTAAAGCAAGAAACAGAAGAACAGAATTCCAGTTAATTCCGGGATAGTAATATATGGATTGGTTATTTAAACTAAGAGGAGAACTAACTCCAGAAAGAAGAACTATTCTCAGCATATTAGGGCTGGGAATATTTCTTTTGTTGTGGTATGTACTGACCATGGGTGCAACGCCTATTATATCATCAGGAATACTGCCTAGTCCGGGTAGTGTATTGTTTGCTTATGGTGATTTATGCGAGGATAATAATCTGATCAAGAATTTATTTTTCTCCCTAGGACTTAATCTCGCGGGATATGTCAAAGCGATTTTTTATACCGTTCTTATCGGTTTCCTTATAGGGCTTTATCCGTTATTCAGAGGGATGTTTCAGAGTCAAATAGACGCTATCCGATTTATGCCCCTTGCAGCTGTTACAAGTATTTTTATTATTTGGTTTGGTATCGGTACGGATATGAAGGTTAACTTTTTAGCCTTCGGTATTTTTATCTTTCTACTACCTGTAGTGGTGCAACGGATTGATGATGTCAAGGAAGTGTATCTTAAGACCGTCCATACGCTAGGTGCTACAGACTGGCAGGTTATTAAGACGGTATATTTTCCTTCTGTATTTTCCAGACTGTTTGATGATATCAGAATATTGACGGCTATTTCGTGGACCTATATAGTTGTAGCTGAATCTCTGGCTAATGAAGGCGGGATAGGAGCATTGACCTACACGGTGCGTAGATTTGGTAGAATGGATAAGTTGTTTGCACTCTTGTTACTTATAATCATCATAGGTGTTATTCAAGATAAAGTATTCAAGTATCTAGATAAAGAATTTTTCCCACACAAGTACCAAACAAAGAAAAAGTACTCTGATGAGTTATCAGAACCTAGTTACCTAGAAGTCATATTGGAGTTTGGGTTTAAGATATTGGTGTGGATATTACTAGCAGCCTATCTTGTGTTGGCTATAGCTGAATATACACCATTACTCAGTGGGGCACAGCCACTCTCATATCTGTTTAAGGATACCTTATGGGTGATACATGTTATTTTTATTATGATCGTTTATTACAAACTAAATTCGATTTATAAAGCCTTTCAGAGTAAACCTGCTAAAATAATAAATGCCGATGCTTGATTTCAAAGACTTTGAAAATAGAGATAATATTATAGAATTGAGAGGCATAGGTCAGACCTATGATGGTGGGCAGAACTGGATTATGAAGGACTTAGATTTTCTTATAGAAAACAAGCCAGACCAGGGACAGTTTGTTGTTGTGCTAGGGATGTCAGGATCAGGCAAATCTACCTTACTAAGATATATAGCAGGACTCCAGAAACCAACAGAGGGTATTATTAAGGTGAATGGTAAGGTCATGGATAAGAGCCAAAGAGTTAGTATGGTTTTCCAGCAATACTCTTCGCTACCTTGGATGACAGTCCTAGATAATGTAGGACTAGCCCTACAATACCAAGGCGTCAAAAAGAAAGAACGTGATGCAAGAGCTATGGAGCTCATACAGCTTGTAGGTCTTGAAGGACACGAGAAAAAATATGCTCAGTATCCTACCTTATCGGGAGGACAGCTACAGCGAGTAGCCATCGCGCGAAGTCTCTTAGCTAATCCTCAGATACTTCTTATGGACGAACCCTTTGGAGCACTCGATGTAAAGACAAGGATACAGGTACAGGATCTACTTACAAGTATCTGGAGGAAATTCCAGTCTACGATTATATTCGTTACACATGATATTTCTGAAGCGGTCTACCTAGCAGATGATATCTATATATTGAAATCTGCCCCCTCTAAATTTGTAGAGCATATCCCTATCAATCTTCCTATAGAAAGAAATAGATCTACAAAACGTGATCCCGCTTACACCGCTTTAGTTCATGAGGTAGAAGATAAGATGATCGCAGTAGCAGAGATGAAGTAAGTGCTATCGATTTAGAATGATCTTAGAGCGAAGGAAGAAGATCTTTTATTTTCAATACGTTATTGATGGCATTAAATTTCGATATTTCGATTACTTTTTATATTAGTTAATAACGCGGCATTTTGCGGTACATTAGCACTGTAGATTATTTAATCACTAAATATACAATCATCATTTCTTTAGAAACAAGAACCATTTTTGAATTTTCAAAACATCTGGCTTTATAGGATTTGAATTAATTCTACTAATTCTACTAATTCTACTAAGACAACTATTACACAATAGATTTGAACTTTTTTTTCGTATAAACATTCGAATCAATTTCGAATAGTTTCTGCAAAAGGTATGTCTTATAGTTAATAAAACCCGATTTTATAAATTTACTAAAGTCTATATATTAGCTTAGTTAGCAATTTTATTTCATTATTAAACTTCTATTCATGAAAGAACTTAAAAGAATTACTCGCTTATTTATTCTCGTGATACCTTTGAATATATTTTTCTTAAATCTTGGAATTTCACAGGAATTTCAGAAAGGAAGAGGGTTGAACAAAAAAACTGCTGATGTTCAATTAATTGAGGAATTAATTGAACAAAGTTTTCAAAGTGGTTCAATAATTTTTAAAAAAAATGCAAATGTTGGAAAGCAAAAGCTATTAAATTGTTTTGAGGTTTCGCCTAATTCTACATTTGAACTTGAAAAAGAATTAAATCCTAAAAATAAACTTCAAATAACTGAAAAATATACTCAAACTGTAAATGGTGTGCCCGTTTTAGGTAGAGGATATACTATCAAATATGATGTATTACCAGACGGTACAAAAAAAATTAGACAAATTTCGCCTCGAATAGAATCATCAATAAATCAATTGTCAGCAGAAATTAACATTTCTGAAATATTAGAAAAAAATAACATTTCCAATTCTAGGAAGACAGAAAAGTTCATTACCAATGCTTTTACAGATGATTATATTAGTTGTTATAAAGTATTCTCATCTAATATGACATATTGGTTAAATGCACATACTGGCGAAGTTTTAGAAGAACTTGGGAATATGATAAATCTTGATGCACAAACAGAAGATTATGGCATAATGCCCATGGAAGATTCTGAATCAAATGGTACGTTCACCCTTGAGTCGGCTGATGGCAAGCTAAAGACCTACGATTATAATCAACTGCCCAGCGGTCAATTAAATTCGCCTCCATTTAACCCTTCTTTAATTCCAAGCACTACTGATTCTGACTGGTTACAATCTGGTGTAGACCCTAGTGTCTTCCAAGCCCATTATATTGCTTACAATATAATAAATGAGTTTAGTTCTTTAGGAATTGATCTAAATAATGTACATATCGCTGCCAATCTTAAACTACAATTTTCCTCAAATGTAGGAGTGTTTCTTGAATCAAATACCGATGAAAGTTGGATGCTTTTAGAAACTTTTGACCTTGCTGGAGTTACTACAAATTATGCAGAGTATGATGTAATTGGTCATGAATTAGGTCATGTATTTATAAATGATTACCTAGAATATATTGGTGAGTCATCTGCTCTGCATGAAGGATTGGCCGATATTTTTGGTGTATATAGCGAGTATAAATTTCAAGAATTAGACTGGCAAATAGCAGAAGAAGTATCTGTAATTTCTTTAGTACGAGATCTAGAATATAATTTAAATTGTTACAATCCTCAGCAGACTCATCATTTTGGTGGAGAGCCTTTAGGACATTGGTTTTATTTATTAGCTGATAACGATCCTCCAAAAGAAGGCATCACTCCCATATTAATTGATGACTTAATCATATTAGTAAAAGATGCAATAACAATGCTTTCAGATTTGGACGGTTATCATGAACTGAGAGATGAAGTATTAGCCCTAGCAAGTCAATCTTATGGATATTGTAGTATAGAATATCAATCAATTGCAAATGCTTGGAACCAAATTTGTGTTTATGGCGAAGCTGACGCACCTCAATTAAATTCATATCAAATTGTTAGCACTTGCCCTGATCAGTTTGTGTACCTCGACCAATTATTCGATGGTGAACCTCCTTCTGGAAGTTCATTGATTTGGACTCAGGATTTAGATGAATGAAATGGTATTGTAGGATTAGACCCTTTCGTAACAGAATCAGGACAATACTTTGCTTATTTCGAATATTCAGATGGAACCTTTTCTCAAGAATCTCTTCCTCTTAATGTTCAAATCTCAGTGTGTTGTGATATTGTCAATGGTCATACTATAACGAATTCTCAAACAACATCAGGATTAGGATTGACTCACACATCCAATATTGTTGTAGAAAATGGAGGTATATTAATTGTTAATAGTGAATTGGCATTAGGAGAAGGTGGTACCATATTAGTAGAAGATGGAGGCACTTTAGATTTAAGAGTGAGTGCTTTTATCACTACTTGTGTTGATGCAATCTCATGGGGCGGTGTTATAGTTGAATCAGGAGGCGAACTTAAAATGTCAGGAGGAACTATGGAGAAAGTATCAAGAGGAGTTACTATCTTATCAGGATCAATAATAGATATCAGTGGTGGTCAAATTTACGGTCAAGCGCTTATTAGCGCAAATGGAGTCCAAATTGATGGAACTCCTTCAGCATTTAACTTTAGAGATATAGCAATATCTGGATTTAAAAAAGGAATTCTTGTGGACAATGGTGTATCAGGATTAATATTTTTTAATCCTTTGATTTCAAATTTTACAACAGGTGTACATCTGAATGGAGCTACTAATTGCAAAATAATTACAGGGAGTATTGAAGTAAACTCTGATTATGGAAGGGCTGTTTTAATGAGTAGTGCAACAGGTTCAACAATAGGATTTTTGAACCCTTGTGGTGGCGCAATACGAGCTGAATATTCCCCTGAATGTTTAATTATAGACAACAATGTAGCTGGATCTATTTCTTTACTTTCAAGCCCAGGAACAACTATAGACTTCAATAGAGCTACTAATGGTTGTCTTGTACATCGTGAGAGTAACAATTGTACAGTTGTAAGTAATAATATACAAGGTCTCACAGGTGTTTCTATATCAAATAATGTTTCATTTATTGAAAATACGGTAAAAGAAGATGAATTCTTTTATGCTATGAGTGATATTTTTACAGAAGGAACTGTAATTTCCAATAACATAATTTTTGATGCAACTCGTGGTCTTATTAATCAGGGAAGTTTACATGGCGAATACATGGATAATCAAATAGACAGTGATTCCCATTGTATTGAGGCTTCTGGCTCTCCAAACGGAATCTATCATTGTAACCAACTTTATAGTAATCAGGGAGGATTACTTATTCAAGAAAACTCCGATGGTCAGGAGTTCAAATTTAATACTATTGGAGCAACAAACGATATGGAAATCAGGTCAATTTTAGGCAGGCAAGGTGTAAATGGAACTGAACATTGGGGTAATCAATTTGTTGGAGGGAATACAATTTCGCATCTTGATTTCATAGGGACTGCACAATCCCCTTTCTTCGTCGACTCGGATTTTACATATACATTGCCTGACAATCCTATCCCCGCTAACAATCAATGGTTTCGAGATGAAATCTTTGTCAATAATACCTTGGATTGCGGTGATGATTCTACTGGCTCTTCAGGATTTTGGGAAGTGAACAATAGTATCGGAAGATGTAATAGATATCAATCATTATTGGATCAGTTCGGAATGGATTCACCTCAGATGACCGCTTTTCTACTTAATGCTTTACGTTTAGGCTATTCTGAAGATCATTTTATAAATGATTGTAATGGAGATCCGTGGCCACCAGATGATTGCTTTACTAAAATTATTGAAATAGAAGAAGCGTTGATAGGAGAACCTTTTTCTTCTCCTTCAAGTTTAGAGTTAGCTTCTTTGATGCCTTCAAGGACTGAAAATGTAAGAGACCATACAGCAACTACAAACAATAGGATTGACGCACTCTCCATTCAGGTTCAAGGTGAATACAGACAATTTTTATCAGAGCGTAAAGAAAGGCTTAAAACATTAAAAGAAGAAATAGATGACATAAAATGTGATAATTATATTTTGCAGACTTCTGTTGATATTATGCTAGCATATATTGATCACTACTTGATCAGAGAAAATGAGACAAATGATTATAGAATCCTGTTAAACTATGCGCGATTATGTGCTGCAGAGTATGGTCGATCTGTTTATTTAGCGCGAGCAGTTGCTATAGAATATACTAATGAAGATTTTTCAGTTAATGATACTTGTTTACGATCTAAAATTGATCCTCGTTCAGCAAAATATAATAACAATAATCAAAGAGGAACAGTTTATCCGAATCCGAGTACAGGTATAATAGAGATGAGTTTTACTAATCCAAAATTTGGTAAAATATTTATTCTGGATGCAAATGGAAGAACTGTAAATACCTACCATCTTACAGGAGTAACTAAGCTAAATATTGATCTTGAAGGTTATCAAGGTCTACACCTTATCAAATTAGTTGAAAGTAATGGTAGTGTAGAACTGCATAAATGTATTATTTTAGAATAAATTATTTCTAACATACAGAGCAAAACTCAAGTTTTGCTCTGTATAATTTAACTAACGACTATATGAGAACCTATTTCCTACTCTGTTTACTTTGTTTATCTTTTTCGTCATATACACAAAAGCAAGATTATATCTGGCATTTGGGTTTAGATCAAAGCCCTCAACCAGATGTACAAGCTATGCAGATAGATTTTAACCAAGGGTCTTTTCATATTGACACATTAGATTTTTTGGTTGGCTTTTTTAGTTATAATCAAGCCATTTGCGACTATGATGGTAATTTGGATTTTTATACTAATGGATGTGCTATAATTAATAGAGAACATGAGGTGATGCAAGCAGGAGAATTAATAAATGATAGCTCATTTCGTGAAATTACGGGGTGGGATGATTGCAAATTTGGATATCCCGGCCATCAAAATGTACTGATTATTGATGATCCTGCTATCAACGGAAATTATTATATTATTCATAAAACATTTATTGAACATCCTCTCATATCAGGATTTCCGCCTGAATTGAGGATGTCCTATATTAATATGTCTTTGAACAATGGATTGGGTGCGGTAGTTTACCATGATTCAATTCTCGTTGACCAAACTCCATTATCTGCTTATTTAAATGCCATTAAACATGAGAATAAAACTGATTGGTGGATATTACAACCAGCTTATGATAGTGAAAAGATAATGACATTTCATCTTGATAAAAATGGGATTCATCGAATTGAGGATCAAAATGCGAAACAATATTTTGACCGATGGTATTCTAGTGCTTCAGGTACAGCACGTTTTAGCCCGGACGGGACTCAGTATGCTTACTTTAATCGTTGGGCAAATTTACATTTATATGATTACGATAGAAGTACGGGACAACTGAGTAATCATCAAAAAATACAAATATTTGACACACCTGCCGATACCTTCGATCATCAATTTGCAAGTGTAGAATGGTCTCCTAATAGTCGATTTGCCTATGTTACAAATAGGGATTCTTTACACCAGATAGATACCTGGGAAGAAGATATCCAAACTGATGGTATAAGACTTATCGATATATACAATGTAACGCTGGATCCATTCCCTACTAATTTTTTTGTTATGGCCTTAGCCCCTGATTGCAAAATATATATGTGTTCTACTAATGGCAGCGGGTCATACCATGTCATTAATCAACCTAATGAACTAGGTGCAGCTTGTAATTTTTATACAAAATGGTATAAAACTGCCGGTACATGCTGGATCGGGTGATTTACCCTTGCACCCTCGATGGCGAGTGGATGAAGAAGAAAAGTGTGACCCAACGATCACCTCCATTTTTGGAGGGGGGGTTTATTATCGTAGGGATTTGAAAGTGTATCCCAATCCTACTTTTGGGCCATTAACCATAGAATTACCAGATGACATTAAAGAATACATATTAGAGGTATACGATTTTGAGGGTAGGATGCTCCAGAGGAAAGAGGTATGGAAACATGAGGACATTGATTTAGATTTACATGATCTCCCAGCTGGTCAGTATACTATAGAAGTTTATCCAGTTAGGAATACGGAAAGAATATTTTATAGCCAAAAAGTTATAAAAGTTGAATAGTAAAATCTTCATATTTATTTTCAGATGAGTAGTGAAGCTTAATACCTGAAATTTTTGTTCCTATTTTTTTATACCAATGAGTAAATATTTCCATTTCCATATTTTCCATAGTCATAATAAAAAGAAGAGAGATTTTTTAGCTTAAAAATCTCTCTATCATTATGGGGTTATGCTATTTCTATTACACCTAAAATAAATTCATAGCGAATTAGTATTTCTTCTAGTTATCCTAGAGGATGAATTTTTAGATCACCAGACTTTTGAATAGTCAAGCTGTTGAAATAAAACTGTCATATTAAAAACTTTAAGAATGAAGAGACTTCTGCGCTCAGAAATCTCTCCTAGTTTTTCAGGGTTAATACCATTTCTGGTTTAGAATGACGGTAATTATTTATTTTGTACTTCATGTTTCTTCGTAAAAAAGTCTCGCCGAACCTATGGGTTCACCTACGTTCTTGACTTGATCCATTTTGAACAATTCTAAATCCTTTTCCGTCATCTAAAGACAGGTTGGTATAAATTACTATTCCTCCAAATAGTAATACAAAAATAAGCATAAGTTCTCGTGTATAACCTCACCCTAATGGGTGATTTTTTAGGCTTTAGCTACTCAAAAAGCTCGAAATCAGGCCTTTTTTAAAGCAATTTTCGGATGTAATCAGTCCAACTTACGAATAGGCAAAAAGAAATAATTCCTCATATTGTTGAAGGGAAAAGTTACAGAGAGATAGCCGAACTTTGTTATATCTCTGTAAATACAGTAAGATCACATATCAAATTAATCTATCGACTACTGGAAATCTACAGTAAGCCCGAACTAATAAAAAAATATTTCCAAGGCGAATTGAGTCTGTAGATTATTTCTTATTATTTGACATTTTTCAAGAATTAGTATTTTGCTGCTTGATTTTTTCCAGGTAAGGTCTTTAAGATGAAATTTCTCAAATGTTGGTTAGATAATTCGAGATCTGATCTTCTTAGATACATCATATGACCACTCTCATATCCTTCAAAATTCAGCCTGTCTTTCATCTTTCCACTAGGGTCTAGCTGCCACATAGAATACTTAGCATTGTAGTAGGTTGTTGCTCCATCATAGTAGCCAGATTGAATAAGAACATTTAAATAAGGATTCTGAGCCATGGCCTGTCTTAAATTTTCACCTGTACGATCACCATCTCTATCCCAAGGCCTTACAGGTCCGAACATATTATATTTTATATCTGTTGCAAAATTGAGATAGTTACGGAAATAATAATTTATGGCTGGAGTGAACGAGTGTAACCAAGAAGTCAATTCTGAATTGTAATCCGGTCTGGAACCACTGTCTTTTTTATCTAAGCCCTTATATCTAGAGTCTAATCTGCCGACTGTATTTCCTTGATCTCTCAATAGTTCTTTCCAGAAAAACGAGGTAGGAACATCTAAGTTATGCTGCAAGATTACCGCTTTTTTTATTCCAGAATAATAAGACATTTTATCTGCAACCTCAGCTCTGATTTTATCATTAAGATATCCTCCTTGTACCATGGCAGGGGTCAGTGTATGAATACTATATTGCTCTACTATGTTTAGTAAATCTGCAAGAGGTAATTTTTGTAATTCAGGCGATAATTTTTTATGATACCAAGCGGTAGCAGCAAAGTAGGGCAGTCGATTTGCTGCCATAACTGCTCCATCTCTTTTGATACCTAGATCAGTAGGGGAAACTAATATAACACCATTAAGATACATCCACTGTCTGTTTTGTAGCTCTAGTGCAAGTCCAGAAACCCTAGTAGTTCCGTAGCTTTCTCCGATCAGGTATTTTGGAGAAGTCCATCTGTTTTTTCTTGTGACAAAAGTATTGATCCAGTCTGCTAGATATTTTATATCTGCATTAACACCAAAGAACTTTTTAGTATCTACTTCCTTATCAATAATTCGGGAATAACCAGTATTGACAGGATTCACAAAGACAATATCCGCAGCATCTAATACTGAAAATGGATTTTCTTGGATGCCGTATGGCTGCACTGGAAAACCTTCGTCATCTATATTCAGAATTTTAGGACCTGTATACGCAATATGCATCCATACGGAGGCAGAACCTGGTCCACCATTAAATGAGATAAGCAAGGGCCTGGTATTCTGATCCTGGACACCACTTCGCTGATAGTAGGTGTAAAAAAGAGAAGCTACTACTTTTCCATCTTCGTCCCATACAGGCTGTGTCCCTACAGTAGCCGTATAATTGATATTCGTTTTATTGATTTGGCCGCTGTGAGAAGTAACAATCATTGTATCTATAGGCAGAGATCGATTCTGACCAGTTACTACATTACAGAAAATAATGATGCATAGGAGTAGTAGAATATTGCGTGTATTCATAGATAGGTTCTTTAGTATTCTAAGATAGAAAATTCGCTTTGATAATTAAGTGTATTCCTTCACTTAAGAATATGAATCTGTAATTATTTTTTACAGATGATTTCCTACCTTTGACATAAAATATATAAAATGGAAATAGTAGGAGTAATAGGATCAGGTGCGATGGGGAGTGGTATTGCTCAGATTGCGGCAACAGCAGGTCATGATGTTATGATATATGATGTGAATGAAGCTGCAAGGATAAAGTCTCGCGATAAGTTATTGGCGATTCTGAATAGACTGGCAGCAAAAGGAAGATTAACAGATAGTGATGCTAAGGCTATTTTTTCACGTATTTATTTTGTGGATACGCTCGAGCAGCTAGAAGCGTGTGGAACGGTCATAGAAGCCATTATAGAAAACCTTGACATAAAAAAGAAAGTCTTTTCTCAGTTAGAAGCGATATGCGGAAAGGATACCCTACTTGCTACGAACACTTCTTCTCTATCTGTAGCATCTATAGCGGCGGCATGTAAAAATCCAGAACGTGTTATCGGTATACACTTTTTTAATCCTGCGCCTGTCATGAAGTTAGTAGAGATTATTCCTGCTATCCAAACTTCACAGGAAACTAAGGAGAAAGCTTTTCAATTAATTAATAATTGGGGAAAGATGACTGCGCTGGCTAAAGATACCCCAGGTTTTATTGTCAATAGAGTTGCTAGACCTTTCTACGGTGAATCATTACGTATACACGAAGAAGGTATCGCTAGCCCCGCAACCATTGATTGGGTGATGAAGGAGATAGGTGGTTTCAGAATGGGCCCGTTCGAACTGATGGATTATATCGGTCATGATGTCAATTATAAGGTAACAGAAACGGTATGGAAGGCTTTCTATTACGACCCCAGATACAAACCATCTTTTGCACAAAAAGTATTAGTGGACGCAGGTTACCTTGGAAGGAAATCTGGTAAGGGATTCTATGAGTACGGTGAATCATCTACAGCTCCGGAACCAGTAAAAGATATGGTAGCAGGGAAGAAGATTTTTGATAGGATCATCGTTATGCTCATAAATGAGGCAGCCGATGCCTTGTTCTGGAAAATAGCTTCTTATGAGGATATAGAATCAGCCATGAAAAATGGAGTCAATTATCCTAAGGGATTACTAGAGTGGGGCAAAGAATTAAGTTATACACATTGCGTTACTTTATTAGATGATCTACAGTCTTATTATAAGGAAGATCGGTATAGATGCAGCCCATGGTTAAGAAACCAAATAACTCAACAAGCCTAAAAGAGATATGAAATCCAAAGCAGAGCAAATAGCTATAGAAAAAATGTATAATAATGATGCCTTTTCTAAGTGGTTAGGTATTCAAGTTATGGAAATCTCCGACGGGTATTGTGTAGCAGAAATGGAGGTAAGGAAAGAAATGACCAATGGATTCGAGATAGCACATGGAGGGATTACGTTTTCTCTAGCGGATAGCGCCTTTGCCTTTGCATCTAATTCTAGAGGTAAACATGCCGTCAGTATAGAAACTGCGGTATCTCATACTAAACCAGTTTTTGTAGGAGATAAACTTACGGCCACAGCCAAGGAACTGAATCTCACAAATAAGATAGGTCTGTACACAGTAGAAGTTGTGAATCAGATGGGGCATCTAGTCGCGCATTTTAAGGGTACTGTCTACCGTATGAGTAAGGTATGGGAAGTGTAATTACGAAGAGCTTGCTTCTGATGCTATAACCTTATCTATTTGTTTACTGATGGCTACTTTTGTTTGGACACCCATGGTGCGCCACTGCAGAGTACCGTTTCTAAAAATCATAATCGTAGGCATAGACATTACATCTAATTGTTTTGCTAATTCTGGATTTTTGTCTACGTCTATTTTTACAACCCTTAGTTTATTACCATAGTCATTTTTGATTTCTTTGATTATGGGGGACAACATTTTACAAGGTCCGCACCATAAAGCATGAAAATCTATGAGTACAGGAATATCTGATTCTACTAATTTGCTAAAACTTGTCTTTGACATACTATCTTTGTATTTATGAATAAGTTAATAAATATCTCTAGTTTAAGTATAATTATTTTCAGTTTGCTGTTTTTTTCAGCTTGTAAAGTAGACAGTAAGACAAAACCAGTGCAAAAACCTGTACAGAAAGTAACTACCTCTGATGATCACATTGCCTCCGAATTATATGAAGATTATTATAATAATCCTATTTCGCAAGATCAGAAAGATCAAAATTTAATTATCGAATATATATCTGATAAGGGATATAAAGTGCAGCGAACGGAAAGTGGTATGTATTATCAGATTACGCAGTCAGGTAGTGGACCTAATTATATTCACGGCCAACCATGTAGAGCTCATTACCAAGGGTATTTTCTAGATGGTAAGGTATTTGACTCGTCCTATAATCGCGGAGAACCTATAGATTTCCGAGTAGGTCAGATGAATGCTGGGTGGAACGAAGCACTAAAACTACTCAGACCAGGAGCGAAAGCAACACTCTTTCTTCCCTCAAGACTCGGATATGGAGCTAAGGGATTTCCTGGGTATGTTCCAGCGCATACCTGTATACTTTTCGATATTGAATTACTGGGATTAGCCGAGTAATTCTATGATCTGGTCTGCTAACTCTAATCCTATCTTTTCTTGAGCCTCTCCGGTAGAAGCACCGATATGTGGTGTAAGTGAAATATTAGGATGAGCAAGAATTTCCTTTCTTGGGCTAGGCTCGTTTTCGAATACATCTAGACCTGCGGCACTTACCTTTCCAGAGTTGATAGCTTCTAACAAGGCTAACTCATCTATAGTACCTCCTCTAGAAGCATTTACAATCATCACACCGTCTTTCATCTTAGAAAACTCACTAGTAGATAAGACTGGGCTCCCAGTAAAAGGAATGTGTAGACTAATAAAGTCTGCTTCAGAAAGCATAGTATCCATTGGAACAGTTTTGATATCATGCTTTATAGTATGGCCTGCAACCTCCATAGAAAGCGTGGCATTTTCTACAAATGGGTCTACAACAACAACATTCATCCCCATACCTAGAGCTATCTTAGCAGTTTCTTGACCGATCCTCCCTATTCCTATTAATCCTAATGTTTTACCACCTAATTCTACCCCTTTAGAAAAAGATTTCTTGAGTGCCTTGAATTCTGAATCACCATCTCTAGGCATATGTCTATTTGACTTATATAGAAATCGAGAAAGAGAAAGCATATGAGCAAAAGCTAGTTCTGCAACGGATCTAGACGATGCGGCAGGGGTGTTGATGACTTTAATATCTTTTGATTTAGCAAATTCTACATCGATATTATCCAGACCTACACCACCTCTACCCACTATCTTTAGATTAGGACATGCGCTGATAAGGTCTTCTCTTACCTTCGTTGCGGATCTCACACATATAGCATCGAAGGACTGCAACTGAGTCATTAAGTCCTCTTGAGCTATCTTTGTATCTTGAACATCATGTCCTGCATCTATTAATTTTTGCCTGCCTGCAGGATGAATACCGTCGTTAATCAGAATTTTTGCCATGTTTTTTGCTTGTTATTTTCACAAAGAAAAATAAAATTTGGTTAATAGTGGATAGTTAACTGTGTTTTTAAGTTAAATGTTCTTTAAATAATAAATCGACGTAACATATTAATTTTTTTTGTAATATGTTTATTATTCGTTAACTTTGAGTAGGTTTGAATAATTATAATTAATTCACATACGTTAATACTCGTATCATAAATAAACGCGAATGTATTCTTTAGGAATTTTTTTATTTCAAAAAGCTGAAAATGCTGAGGAGGGGATCAAGATAATTGATCTATTGTATAAGGATGGTAGTTTCGGCGATTTGCTAGGTTTAGCAATAGTGGGAATACTTTTCATATTATCATTTATGGCGCTATATATATTTATAGAGCGGTACCTCACCATTAATAAAGCGGGAAGGATAGATGAGACTTTTCTTAATAATATAAAGAACTCTGTAGCATCAGGCAATCTGGAAGGGGCTAAGGCGGTATGTAGAAATACGGATTCACCTTATTCTAGAATGGTAGAGAAGGGTATTCAGAGGATAGGAAAGCCGCTAAGAGATATTAATGCCTCTATAGAGAATGTAGGAAATCTAGAGGTTTTCAAACTAGAAAAAAACTTATCTACTCTAGCGAGTATTGCAGGTGTAGCCCCCATGATAGGATTCTTTGGGACAGTGACGGGTATGATATTAGCCTTTTATAAGATGTCTTCAGAAGATAACGTTACACCTACTGTATTGGCAGGAGGTATCTATCAGGCCTTATTTACAACAGCAGGAGGTCTATTTGTTGGTATTCTAGCATTTGTAGGGTATAACTTACTAGTAGCTAATGTAGACAAAGTAGTATTCAAGATGGAAAGAACAGCCACTGAATTTATGGATATGCTTCAAGAACCGATGAAATAGTAAAGCATGAAAAGAAGAAATAAAGTAAGCGCAGAATTCAGTATGTCCTCCTTGACGGACATTATATTCCTATTGCTTATATTCTTCATGTTGACCTCATCTATGGTTCAGATTAATGTGGAACTAGCAGAATCTGATAGCAAAACCGTTGCACCTACAGATATTACGGTTATGATGACTAAGGATGGTAAGCTTACTTTTAACGGTAAGAAGACTTCTGTAAAAGCTCTTTCTAAGCAGATTCAGTCTAAGGTAGGTCAGCAAAAAAATAAGGAAAATGCGACCGTTGCCATTGTTGCGGAGAAAGGTGTACCATGGAAAAAGGTACAAGAGATTATGAAAATCGCTGCGAGTTTAAGAATGAAGGCTATTATCGCAACACAACCTAGGGGCTAAAATAAAAACATGGCATTCAAGAAAAAAAGTAAAGTAAGCGCAGAGTTCAGTATGTCATCCTTGACGGATATCATATTTCTATTGCTTATATTCTTTATGTTGACTTCGTCATTGATCATTCCTAATGCACTAAATTTAAAACTACCAGGTAAGGCGAGTAGTTCACCACCGTCGAAGTCGCAACCTGCTATAATAAAGATAGAGAGAAACGGTACATATTTTTACAATGGAGAAAAAATATCCTTGTCAGGTATAGAGTCAAGAGTAAGGACACTTAAGAAGGGGAATAAGAAAACATCGATAGTCGTTTCAGCTAATTCTGACGCAGCTTATGAAAAAGTTGTTGCAGTATTGGATTTGGCTTACAGGATCGGTGTAAATGCTATTCTCGCGGACTAAATAACACAACACTACACACATAATTCTTGGAAACAGTTTATAATGATTTTGCCATAAGGCGAAATATAAAATACTATTAGATGGATTATGTATATAACGAAATAGAGCTCATAGATGAGAAAGAAAACAAGAGGAAAGGACTCCTGTTCTCTGTAATCCTGCATATCATAATCTTACTGATATGTTTATTACCCTTACTTGTAGGAAAAGCAATTCCGCCTATTGATAACCAGACTGGTATTCTGGTAGCTTTTGGTGTGCCGGACGGTGGAAATAATAGCAATAAAGAAAAGCCAGCTCCCATAGCGAAAAAGAAAGAGACTGCTAAACCCACACCAGCTAAGCCGACGCCTACAAAACCTAAAAAAGTAGATGTAAAAAAAGAAAAGAGTAAAGCAAAGAAATCTAAAGCAACTACAAAAGTGTCCACGGCTAAGCTTGTAGATAAGGTAGAGGATAACGATGTGAAAGCGGTAGAGGCAGAGCGAGCAGAAATACTGAAAAAGCAATCCAAAGCAGCAGCTGCTAAAAAAGCTATAGCAGAAGAAAAGGCAAAGACCAAAGCAGCAGAAGAGGCTAAGGAAAAAGCTAAAGCTAAGGCAGCAAAGGAAGCAGCGGCAGCGAAAGCAAAAAAGGAAGCGGAGGAGAAAGCAAAGTTTAGCAATGCTAAAAGTAAGTTCAGTGATCTATTTTCTGGAGGAGGAAGCGCTGGTGATAATAATAGTGATCAAGCAAAAGGCGATGCTAAAGGGGATCCCAATGCTAAAGTATTAGACGGTATTTCTACAGGCTCAGGCAGAGTAGGTGGAGGTATAGGAGGCAGAGGTATACTCTATGAACCTAATATCAAAGATAATTCGCAAAAGACGGGTAAGGTAGTTGTAAAAGTTTGTGTAGACAGTTCGGGTAAGGTGATTAGCTCAAAATTTACTCAAAAAGGATCTACAACAACAGACGCACATCTTGTAAAAATCGCTAAAGAAAGTGCAGTCAAATATAAATTCTCTGCTAGCGAGATCGAGGAACAATGCGGTACGATAACGGTAGACTTTAAGCTGAAATAGTAGAAGAATAGCTATACCGAATAGCGCATAGTAATCAAACTTGATTGTTTTGATGCATCTTAAATGATCTATTCATTAGCTATAAATAAAAAAGCAGCCTTTTCGACAGAAGGCTGCTTTTTTATTTATGCTTGTATTCAGTTATTTATTCGCCTTAGAATAATCATCGAAAGATATTTCCTTATATTTTTCCTCCTTGGCAAAAGTCAACTCTTGCATGAGCTGATCTACTTTTTTAAACCCCGGTGTGATTCTTATTCTAGCAAATTCTTCATCTAGTAATACAAAAGAAGGATATCCCATCCTATCATTGAGCATAGCTTTAGCCAATTGGTGAGCGCCTCGTCTTCCTGATTTTTCGAAGGCATAAGTATTGCCTTCCCATTCTATGGCTTCTTTTTGTTCTGCATCGAATTTAACAGCATAGAAGTTATCATTTATATACTTTACAATGGCAGGATCAGCAAAAGTACTAGAGTCCATTTTTTTACACCATCCACACCATTCGGTATAGACATCAATAAAGACTTTCTTAGGGTTATCTTTATTTTTCTCTATAGCTTCTTCCCAGCTCATCCAGTTTATTTTTTCTTCACTAGAAGTTGTAGACTGAGTTGTAAAAGAAGAACTCACTAACGCTATAAAGGAAACAATGGACAAGGAAACTAAATACTTCATTTTTTTAATTTTACTTACTAATCGATAATACCGAAATTTCTTATTGTATAAATTTAATACAAAACTATCTAAAGATGGTTAAGTAAAACTTAAGAAATGAGGTAAATGTATTTAGTCTTTAAAAAATATTAGTACTTCTGCATCTATATTATTGAGAAAGTTAGTTTCTCCACCGCTGCCAGTTAGAACAGTAAGTGTATAACTTACCTGTCCAGAAGAACTACCAGGATTGAAATTAGCGAGATAACCGAAGCTTAAATACTCTCCAGCAGGTATACTTTCATTAGTTTGAAAAATATGGAATTGAGGATTAGAGTTATCCAATGTCCAATATGAATTTTGCACATCGTAAGAACCTATTTGAGTTGCATTATCATTATAAGTGATACTAAGACTTGGATGTTTGGGAATTACAGCAGTGATCTGTCCAGAGCTTGGTATATCGTTCACTTCAAAAACTTTCGCATGAAATGCCATTAATGTATTCCCACTCGCTATTCCGGGAACGAAGGTCAGACTGGTGCTTAAGTCGGCATCTCCTGCTAGGACTGTAATTTCAAATTCACAAACTATTATTTCATTATCACTAGTGATTTCATAAGTCTGTATGGTGGTACCGAGAGGAAAAGCATCTCCTGATGTCAATCCACTACCATCAGTTTGCACGATGGTAGCTTCTGCATTATCACAATAAGGAGTCGCACTTACCTCATAAGTAACGACTGCGTCTAGTTCTCCTGCTACTACATTTTGAATTATATCTGTTGGGCAATTGTATAAATATTCCTCTTCTATTGGTAGCACGGTAATGTACTGCATATGATCTAATATTGTACCACATACATCTTCCGTCCAGTGATAGAAATAAATATTCCCACATTCTGCAGGTTCTCCTACTATCTGATTAAAAACAACATTGCCACTCAGTGCACATGCTCCACTTACTCCATTGTCATAGCTTACGTTTGCGATAGGTGGTAGAGGGTCACCAAAAGTTATTGTTAGATCAGGAGGCGTACTTGTTATTACAGGTGCTGTTGGTGGATTGACATGAATCTCTTGTGTACAGACTGTATTACCATTACACATGTCAATGGCAGTGAAAGTTCTCATTATCGTATAGCCTTCTTGACATAAAGGGTCTCCCGGAATTTCATCTTCTATAACAATTTCAAAGTCACAACCATTCTGATCGAAAGTTGCCATTCCTAGCGCTTCTACCGATGTGTCAGAACCACAGGCTAGGGTGATATTTTCTGGACAGAAAGTTATAGATGGACTGCCATCAGTTATTATTCCAATATCTTGCGTACACTCTGAGAAATTCCCACATGCATCAGTAACCCTGTAGGTATTCAAAATGATTTCGTAAGCAGGACAGCTTCCAGCTACCGTTTTGCTTGATACCAATTCTAAGGTCAGATTATCGCAATTATCTGTAACAACTCCTCCTACTTGCTCAAAAGAAAATATGTCAGAATAAATAGGATATGATTCTGTGCAGAATATTTCGGTGTATGGTGGACAAATTATTTGCGGTATTTCTGTGTCATATTCTAATTGGAAAATAAGCGTATCCTTACTACAAAATATATCGTCTATATCTGGATCTGTAATAATTAGCGTTACTTCTTCAACACTACAATCATCATAAGAATATGTTCCTGTAGCGCTAAAACTGAATGCTCCGGTTCCAAAATCCCACGCGTACATTAAATTACTTGCGCCTGAATTATCGGTAGAACTTGTTGCATCATAACTAAATTCTAAATCACAGCTATTTAATTCACCAGTTGCTACTGCTTCTGGTTTTCCTACACACGAAATTAACGAAGTAGCAGAGTACATTATTTGCGAGGGGTTACAAGTATTTGTGGCATTTGTTAATACAATATCTGCGGTACTAGAGATATCTGTAAACACATGAGAACTCTGAAAACTAGAACCCCCGTCTATAGAATACATATCGGTTCCCGTAGCGGTAATCGTTAAAGTTGTACCTGAAACAGATACTGCACCTAGAATAATTCCTCCCGAAGAAGATGCACTTTCGATAATGTTATTCGTAAGATCTCTTACTAGACCATAATTTGTTATTGTAGAAGGTTGATCGGATTCTTGAACGTACAAAGCACAAGTATTGTTGATAAAATCATCCTCTATTAGTACATATTCTATTACACCATTTTGATTTATGAAAGTAGTATTATTTTCAAAAATTCCATCTTCTATGCTCAATCCAGCACCACTGGTGTAGGTGCCATCATTAATAAAGTTACCATTTTTAATAGTAGAAATGCCATAAGTAATTATTATCCCTTGGTTAGATCCATTGCCAGAAACCATTAAGAAATCATCTGCCGTAATAGATCCATTATTGGTAAGGTCGGCATTAAACTCTAGTAGCTCTTGGGTTATTAAAATAGAATTGTTGATATGATTACCCATAAAGATTGTATGAGCTCCAGTTTCTATGGTGCCATTATTTTCTGATGTGCCACCAACAACAAGAGTGGAGGATGAACTTAACTCTCCACTGTTAAATAAGTCTCCATCACAACTAATATCATCTGCGTTTAGGAAATTATAGTTTTCTAAATTTCCAAAAACAAGTAGCAAACCTGTATTAAGAATCCCATTATTAATCAAAGATCCTTGACATGTTAGATCTCCATTAATTGTACCATTATTATCTACAACATTAACGTCAGTAAATGTAGTAATATCTACTATCTTACCACTTGGTATTGTAACGTTGTCTGAAAACATGGGTACTACGCCTGTATCCCAGTTAGCAGCAGTTTTCCATTGATGATCCCCAGAGGCATCTGTATAAGTAATCTGAGCATAGATGTGAGTAAAAGAAAGAAAAGTAATAATAAATGTCGATACGAGAGCGTGAAAGCTCCTCGCATTGTTATTGCTAATAAGTTGCATAATTAAAGGTGTTTAAATTATCAGTAGTTAAAAAACATCGTAATATACGTATTTAATAAATGGTTATCGAAGTTTCAAAAGGCTTTAACAAATAGAAATTGTAAAATACCTTACACTTTCTTAGTTAATTTTAATAATAGACTAGTACATTAGGTCTAAATTATATTTCTTAAGTTTTTATGAAAGTATGTATCGCAGAAAAACCATCAGTCGCCAAAGAAATAGCCAATATCCTAGGAGCTAGTTCTAGAAGAGATGGATATTTTGAGGGTAACGGTTACGCGGTAACTTGGACATTTGGACACTTCTGTGAATTATATAGTCCTGATGATTATAAGCCTCAGTGGAAACGATGGGATCTTAATTCGCTTCCCATGCTTCCGGAAAAGTTTCTTACTAAGCTTAAAAATGACAAGGGTGTCAAAAAACAATTTGGTATTGTAAAGAAATTATTCAAATCTGCTAGCCTTGTAATAAACTGTGGGGATGCTGGACAAGAGGGAGAGCTGATACAACGATGGGTAATCAATGAAGCCAAGTACAAAAAGGAGGTACAGAGATTATGGATATCTTCTCTTACTAAAGAAGCCATCGAACAAGGTTTTAAAAATTTGCGACCAGCTAGTGAATTTGATCAACTCTATTTTGCAGGAAGTGCGCGAGCAATAGGGGATTGGCTGTTAGGGATGAATGCCACAAGACTCTATACATTAAAATATGGTGGAGGGAAGCAAGTGTTGTCGATAGGCAGAGTGCAAACACCTACCTTAGCAATGGTCGTTCGTCGGCATAAGGAAATAGAGCGTTTTGTTTCTAAACCTTTCTGGGAGCTAGAGACCATTTATCGAAATGTCATATTTAAATACGAGAAAGGTAGATTTGAAAAACAGGAGGATGGAAAAGCATTTTTAGATCAGATAACGAATCAGCCATTTCATATTGTTTCTTCTACTAAGAAAAAAGGAAAAGAATACTCACCTAAGCTTTTTGATCTTACTGGCTTACAGGTTTCTTGTAATAAGAAGTTTGGTTTTTCTGCAGATCAGACTTTGAAGATTGTTCAGAAATTATACGAGCGAAAACTAGTGACTTATCCTAGAGTAGATACTAACTATCTGCCTGACGATATGTATCCTAAGATAAAAGGTATACTAAGTAAAATGACAGATTACCAAAAGTTTGTAAACCCTCTACTTTCTAAGACTATACGTAAATCTAAATCCGTATTCAATAACAAAAAAGTAACAGACCACCATGCTATTATCCCTACTGGTGTGCAAGGTGGAATATCCTATGATGAGAAACGCGTTTATGATCTAGTTGCCCGTAGATTTATAGCTAATTTCTATCCAGAATGTCTGGTAAATAATGCAATAGTTACAGGTAGGGTAGATGATGTAAAATTTAAAGCGAAAGGAAAAGAAATTATAGACCTTGGCTGGAAAATTCTATTTCCTAAAAAAGAAAAATCTTCGGAATCAAAATCCAAGGAAGAGGATGAGATAAAAATACTCCCTGAGTTTAAGATCGGAGAATCAGGACCTCATAAACCACATCTTGTAGAAAAACAAACTCAGCCTCCAAAGTATTATACAGATGCAACACTATTGAGAGCGATGGAAACTGCAGGAAGGAAAGTTTCTAATGAGGAACTCAGTGATCTGATGAAAGAAAATGGAATCGGCAGACCTTCTACACGAGCTAATATTATAGAAACCTTAATCCGAAGAAAATATACGATCAGAAAGAGAAAAATGATTCTGCCCACAGACTTAGGTGTGCAGCTTATCGATACGATAGAGAATCCACTACTGAAGTCAGTAGAACTGACAGGACAGTGGGAGAAGAAAATTAGAATGATAGAAGCTAAGCAGTACAAAACTTCTATTTTTATAGAGGAAATGAAAAAAATGACCGATGATCTTGTAACAGAGGTTAGAATGTCAATGGGAAAGTCGAAAATAGATCTTTCTAATGTAGTAGATAGGAAATGGAGTAAATCAAATAACTCTAAATCGGGTGTTCCGAAAAGAAACAAAGAAGTCAAACCCCCAAGAAGAAGTAAATCAAAAGCAAGTAGCAATAGTAAGAAGTCTACAATCACAGATTGTTCTTGTCCTAAATGTAGAAAAGGAAAACTCATAAAGGGCAAGACAGCCTATGGCTGTTCTGAATGGAAAGCGGGATGCACCTTTACACTGCAAGATAATTTCATGGGTAAGAAAATATCCGAAAACCAGCTACTCCGACTGATTCAGAAAAGTAGTACAGTAAAGCTAAAAGGGTTCAAGCAAAATGGAGTCAAAGTGAGCGGTGTAGTTACATGGAACAAAGATTATACGATGCAGCTTATTCCAGAAGAAGGCGCACAGCAAAAGGACAACAGGAAGTTTTCTGATGATTCCTTATTATGTCCTTCTTGTAAAAAAGGAAAAATAATAAAAGGTAAAACAGCTTACGGTTGCTCCGACTGGAAGGCTGGATGTACGTTTAAGTATTTATTCTCAGATATAAGGACAAAGGCTGCAGGTAAGCCATTAACGAAAGCTTTAGTGATGAATATTATTAGTAGATAAGCTTGCAAGCGCTATAGATAAGTGAGTTGTACAAAATTCATTCCCAGCCTAACACCTTCCTCATCTTATCATAGATACTTGTATTATCATAGATCCCTGAGAACATATCACTGCCTGGCCCATATGCAAATACTGGGATCATCGTTCCAGTATGATAGTCGGAGGTAAAAGCCGTAACTAAGCTATCCATCGTGGATTCTCTCTGTATTGCAAATCCTCCTGTCTCATGATCAGCTGTAACAACGACAAGCGTATTTCCATCTCGCTTTGCAAATTCTAGGGCATCTCTGATAACCTTGTCGTATTCTATAAATTCTGTTATAATATAATTTTGATTATTGGCATGCCCTCCCCAGTCGATTTGTGATCCCTCTACCATTATAAAGAACCCATTATCGTTTTTACGCTTAAGAAATTCATAAGAAAGTTTTGCGGCAGGAACAAGATAATCTCTTCCTTGGTCATAGGATAAGGGGCTGTCATCAGCGGTAAAATATGCTAAATTTTTAGTTACATCTATAGCTATATCTTTAAGTTCGGTATCTAAAAAGCTATACACATTATAGGTGCTCATATCAGTCAAAAGATTCTTATCGTCCGATCTTCTATCAAAATATTTCTTACCTCCACCGATCAATATATCTACTTCTGTATCCAGGAAATCTTCAGCAATCTCCTCGTAGTTGCTTCGGCTCTTGTTATGCGCAATATAAGACGCAGGTGTTGCATGGACAATAGTAGAGGTGGCAACCAGTCCTGTGGCAAGTCCTTTCTCTTCGGCTTCTTCTAGGATTGTTTTGACAGAAACATTATCTGAATTGACTCCTATGGCACCATTAAAAGTTTTTACACCACAAGAAAATGCAGTTGCAGCAGCAGCAGAATCAGTAATAAGATTATTGGAAGCATGACACTTGTGTAAACCTACTACTGGAAAATCTTCAAGAGCAGTGAAATTTCCATTAGCATACATACCAGCTGTTATTTGACCTAGACCCATCCCATCTCCTATAAGAAAAATAATGTTTTTAGCGATAGGAGCTGAAGCTGCTCTCGTTTCGATTTGTACTTCTGGTGTAGTAGTAGAAACCTGGGGTATTTTCTTATTACAAGAGGCAACAACTATGACAAGAGGGATAAGGAATCTTAACATATTCATGATTTTATTTGTTATCTAAGCAAAATATACTTTTTACCTGGTAATGGTTTAACAATTCCACTAAATTCAAGATTTAATAATATAGAAGAAAGTTTGGAAAGAGAAATGCCGGTGGCGTAATGCAGCTTATCCATGCTTACTCGTTTTTCTTGTCTTAGAAGTTCGACTATCTTTTCTTCTTCCGGACTGAGCTCAACAAAGAGGGACGCTTGCTGAGCAGTATTAGCCTCAGAGGATTCTTCCCAGTTCATAATGTAACCTATATCATCTGCTGTTTCTAGCAAGGCCGCTCGATTTTGTTTGATGAGTTTGTTACATCCAGCTGACATCTCATCGGATATTCTACCAGGAATTGCAAATACATCTTTGTGATATTGTAAACCAAATTCTGCGGTAATAATAGAGCCACCTTTCTTTGCCGATTCTACGACTACGATAGCATCACTCAGCATTGCGATAACCCTATTTCGCTGTGGGAAATTTGTAAATTCTGGCTTAGTACCAGAAATAAATTCGGAAAGAATACCTCCCTTTTCTAACATCTGTTCAGCAAGTTTTCTGTTGGCTGCTGGGTAGATCATATCTAGTCCATGACCGAGTACGCCCACATTGGGAATACCAGTCTTTGTAGCCTGCCTATGTGCAATGGTATCTATACCGTAGGCAAGTCCACTGAAAATGCTTGCATTATATTTCTGTAAGTCTTGTACGAATTGTTCACAAACGATTTTTCCTCTTTCTGAAGGTTTTCTTGTACCTACTATTCCTACAGTTCTATTACTATTAAGACAATCCGTACCTTTGTAATAGAGTAGTGTAGGAGCATCGGGAAAGTGCTTCAGTCGATGAGGATAATTGTCATCTAGGTAAAAAAAAGTTTGTATCTTATTTCGCTCTATAAACTTGATTTCTTTTTCTGCACGCTTGGTATGATCAGCATCGTAAATATTCTTAGCTAGGATCGGTCCTATATTAGGAATTTTTTCGAGACTACTTTTTTTTTCTTTGAATACCGCTTCTAATCCACCACAGTATGAAATTAGATTTTTGATGATAACGGGACCTACCTTAGGTATCTGAGTAATGGCTATTTTATGGAGTAGTTCTGACATGATTTATTTTGCGTATTGACTAGCTTTTGCAACATTGCCGATATCATTGTAACACTGGAAGAGGGCAGCTTTAAGGCCGGGGTTTCCGGGGAAAGCCTGGTACGCTTTTTCTAGATAATGGATCGCCCATCGCGTATTTCTTTTTTTGACATATAGATTATTATAAGCAAGATCATAGTAGAAATCCATAAGAACTTGGTCAGCATTTTGTTGGTTGAGATAATCACAGTATTCAGTAATATAAGGAACATCGGGTCTATTAATAGCAGCTTGCTTAAGTTGTTTTAGAAGTTTTGTTCTGTTGGGTTCATATTTTTGTAGCTCAGCGGCTATTCCTGCCAGCATAAGGTTGCCATTAAAATAATTAGGATGTATTTCTACAGATTTTTCTATGTATCCTTCAGCCTCTTTTAGCTGTGTAAGTTTTTCTTTTGGATCGTTCAGTGTTTTGACATGATTAAAAATCGCTGTAGCCATAAAACAGTTAAGTCGTGCACTATTTTTAGAAACTTTTATAGCAGTAGAATTTAGTGATAAGGTGTTCTCCCATGCAGGTATCCTAGTCCATGATTTTACAAAAAATAAACCCGCGATCATAATTAGGCCTACTGATAGAAAGTCTTTATTTACATTGAACTTATGAGCTAAGTTTTTCATAACAATTGCCGAAAGAAAAATCACTATACCTAGGGATGGCATGAACAGAAATCGCTCATTCATAAACGTACCTACATTGACAATTACATTAGAGACTATAGTAAGAGTTGTTAGGTAGAAAATAATTCCATAAGCTAGCTTATTTTTTGTAAACATACCGTAGATGCTGTAAGCGAATAGAAGAAGATATACTAGTAAGCTTGTGATTACGGAGACATCTGTCCAGTGCATAATGGGAACATGATAAGGATAATAATCATGGGTAAGTGGATGGGGTAGGAAATCCAACTTTAGGTACTGACCTAGGACATACATGATGGTAGCAGATCGTTCCTCACCATTCATCCCATAGAAGGGATTGTTCATGAGATCTGTAAAGTTACCTTCACTGTTCAGAACATATCCGATCACATTATACCGTACGACTATATAAAATATAGCACAGACTAGAGCAATGAGACTTGGTAGCCAGATCCGCTTATCTATTCTTCCCGCAACGAAATATAGTGTTATAGGTATGATCGCTAGAAAAGTGATGGTGGTTTCCTTAGAAAATATGCCTAAGAGAAATGCTAAGGCTACTCCTAACAAATGGAGCTTGTTTCCTGAATACATATATTTGACAGAAAAAATAAGTGCTGTAATAGAACCTATCATTGCCATAATCTCATCTCGACCTTTTATATTGGCTACTGCCTCTACGTGGACAGGGTGCATAGCATAGAGTAAACAGCTCAGGAATGCGATGGAGGTATACCATTTCTTTTTTTGTAAAATGGGGTATAAAAACAGCACCATTCTGTAAATAAGAAAACAGCATATTATATACAAGAGAATATTAATAGTATGGCTGATCTCCTTATTCATTCCGAAAAACTGGTGTTCTATGGCGAAGGTCACAATAGAGAGTGGTCTGTACCGCGCTCCCTGGACAAGATTTTTTTGCTCTCCGAAGTACCCCTGGAAACTTTCTGTAGATAGAATATCCCAGATGCCAGAAAATCCAGCCTTAGTATAGTTGTTATCCGTAATAACAATCTTGTCATCTAATACATAATCATAGGGAATACAACGAAAATATAGCAGACTTATAAGAACGGCTATGATAGCAAGAGGGAAGAGGTGATTTTTTAAGGTGAATAGTTCTGGCTTTACTAATCGCTTAGGCACAGGAGATTTAGCTGTTTTATTAGTACTATTTACAGTTTTCTTATATTTTTCGCCGTTCTTGATTTTCTTTTTCTTTGCCATTATTCTGCGATTTAGATGCAAAGCGTAAAAATATTTTAAATTTTATAATATTTTTACATTCACGATTACTTGTTTATATGAATATAGCTAAAGAAATAGGATACATAATTATGGTGGTACTTGTATTACCTTGTTGTGCGTATGCTCAACCTAATGTCAAGATAGCCTATAATCTTGGGTATATGGAGGCAAATAGTAACAATCAGACATTGAGCGATTTCAATGAAGCTGCTGCAAATAGTTTGTTTATGCTAGATAATCCCATGAAAAACTTGCATCTCGTATCCGGGATCGAAATAGGGGTGAGATTTAAGAATGATCTAGGATTTGCTTATGAACTGAGTTATGAGAACCTAACGAGTGATAAGGATGCGGTAGGCGAGACTATGGATGGAGAGGTGTTTTCAAAAGAATTATTTTATGGGTTTAAAGCATTACATCTAGGACTAGAATGGACCGATAAACGTTATGGAATAGGAGCTACCATAGGCAGAAGAACCAATAGTATAAAGGAAAACTCTATTACTGGAGAAAAGAGGAGTATTTTGAAAACCACGAATTACGTGAGTAAAGTATTTTTTATATTCGACATAGGAGGGACGGATAATCTTTCTTTTCAGCTACGGCCATATGCTACAATTCCTTATTCTAAAGTAAGTTTAGATCCTCTGAGGACTAATCTTGAATTAGGCAATTCTAGTGGTACAAATGAAGGATTTATGACCTATGGGATAACCATTGCATTTTATAATGGACCACAATAACATAGATCGTATGGAAAAAGTCCAACAATTAACTATATTTATATGTAGTTAAATTAGTTCAAAAAATTAATTATCGTGGAAACGGGAGGTAACAATAAGTTTGAAAGTATTTATTCATCGAAGGTAAGAGCGGGAAAAAGACGTACTTATTTCTTTGATGTAAGAAAAACCAAGGGTGAAGATTTCTATATCACTATCACTGAGAGTACTAGGAAATTCAATAGTGATGGATATGAGAGACACAAGATTTTCTTGTATAAAGAAGATTTTAACCGATTTATGAATAGTCTTACAGAGGCCGTAGACCATGTTAAAACTGATCTAATGCCAGATTTTGACTACGAACTCTATGAGAGACGTCAGAAAGAGTGGGAAGAGCAGAAAGAACTTGAAGAAAGAACAGGCGTAGTAGCTAGTCCTGAAGCTTCTAAAGAATCAGAAACCGCTACAACACCAGAGCCTGACACTTCTTCGACGCCAGAACCTGCAGAAAAGCCTGCTAATGATGGTGTGGAATCAGAAGAGGATATGAGTTGGTAAGCTATTTTCCTTTATAATCTGGTTTTCTTTTTTCGAGAAAGGCTGCAATGCCTTCTTTGTAATCATGGCTTTCTCCAGCTATAGATTGTAATTCTTTTTCTATAGCTAGCTGTTCTTCTAGATTATTATACATAGATTTATTAAGGGCTCGTTTAGTAAGCCCTAGAGCTAGAGTAGGCATGGATGCTAGTTTCTCTGCAAGTGCCATATATGATTTTTCGAATTCTTCTTCTGGACATACCTTGTAGATCATTCCCATTTTATAAGCTTCTTCTCCTGAAATCTTATCTCCTGTCATCATCAGGGCAGAAGCTCTCGCAAAACCTATAAGACGTGGTAAGAAAAAAGTTCCAGCACTATCAGGTATAAGACCTATCTTAGAAAACGCTTGGATAAAACTAGCTTTTTCACTTGCTATAGTAACATCACAGGCTAAAGCTATATTAGCTCCTGCGCCTGCAGCAACACCATTGATGGCTGCGATGACTGGTTTTTCTATATATCTTATGAGTTGTATAATAGGATTATAATGTTCTTCTACGATCCTCCCTATGCTCAGCCCGTTATCAGGATCTATTGCTTCTGCTAGATCTTGGCCAGCAGAGAATGCCTTTCCCGAGCCTACAATGCATATAGCTCTCACACGATCATCTTCCTGACAAGCGCTCAATGTATCTTGAAAGGCCAAGGCCATTTCTCTCACAAAAGCGTTATACTTATCCGTTCGCAAGAACTGTATGTAAGCTACTTTATTTTTTATATCGAATTGTATCAGATCAGAGGTGCGCATAGATAGCTTGAGATTTTAATTAGTAAAAAAATGATTAGAAACATTTAAAATAATCGAAAGGCTCGAGGCAGTCTTGACATTTATATTGTGCCTTACAAGCAGTAGACCCAAACTGACTGACGAGTTCTGTCCGGCCAGAGCTACATTGCGGACAGACGATCTCTTTCTGAAAGATGGATAGTTGTCCTTTGTCGGAATGGGTTTTTTCTGGAGGAGCGATTCCATATTCAGATAATTTGTCTAAGCCTGATTGACTGATCCAGTCGGTAGTCCATGGAGGGGAAAGGATGGTTTCTATATGAAATTTTTCTATACCAGCTTGTTCCATTGCTTTCACAATTTCAAATTCAATAACATTCATAGCAGGGCAACCAGAGTAGGTAGGTGTTATTTTTATTTCCACGAGATCTTCTACAAGCTTTACCTCTCGTACAATACCTAATTCTACAACGCTCAGTACAGGGACTTCTGGATCCATAACACCACCTAAAAGCTTATATACATCTTCTGCTGTGATTACCATTTTTGACCAGGGTAAGCTCTTTGTAAAAATTGAAGTTCTGTAAGAATAAATCCTAAATGCTCTGAATGATTTCCTTTCTTACCTCCATATTGCATGTAGGCGTGATCCGGTTTAGTGAGCGTCGCTTGATCGATAAGCGCACTCAGTTCAGTGTAAAATTGATCTTTGATGCTGGAAAGGTCTACTGAGACACTATCTTTTAGTAAGGCTGTCTCGTAAGCGGCAGGTTTGAATGCTTCATCTATGTATGGCCACATTTTCTCTAATGCCGATTGCATTCGTACCTTACTCTCTTCTGTCCCATCACCTAATCTCGTAAACCACTCATGACTAAAATACCGATGATATTTTATTTCCTTAATAGCCTTCTGAGCATAGCCAGAAAGCTGTTCGTTAGAGGACTTGATCAGTTGAGAGGTGAATAGATAATTGTATGTATCAAAAATAGCCTGTCTGACTATGGTATGTGCAAAGTCTCCATTCTTCTGTTCAGCGAGCAATATATTTTTGAAATCTATGACATCTCTTTTGAAAGGATAGTCATCCTCTGTAGCTCCGTCACCTTCTTGCTTTGCTATATATTGGTATAGGAATCTAGCATGACCGATAAGATCTAGAGCAATGTTACTCAATGCCATATCTTGTTCTAATACTGGTCCGTGTCCACACCACTCGGATAATCGATGACCTAAGATCAGACCATTATCTGCTATATGTAAGAAAAAGTCTTTTAGATTTTTGTCCATATTACTATATATGTTTTATTTCATCAGGAACGTCATAGAAGGTGGGATGTCTATAGACCTTATCTTCTGCGGGATCAAAGAATTCTTCCTTTTGCTCGGGATTAGAAGCAGTTATCTGCGAAGATTCTACTACCCATATACTTACGCCTTCTTTTCTTCTAGTATATACATCTCTAGCATTCTGTATTGCTATCTCTGCATCAGGAGCATGTAGGCTACCTGCGTGCTTGTGGTGAAGACCCTGCTTGGATCTTAGAAATACTTCATATAAAGGCCACTCAGTATTCATGTAAATTTTATTTTATTTCTTTTAGAATTTAGAATTAGTCACTGACTATCGTCTATATCACTGAAGATGCATTAAGCTGCATTTTCTTTCTTAGCTGCTTCTTTTCTTGCAATCTGTTTCCTCTGATATGCGAGTGCTGCCTCTTTTACCCATCGTCCATTTTCATGAGCGGTTTTTCTAGACTCAATCCTTTCTTTGTTGCATGGGCCGTGACCGTTTACAACTTGCCAGAACTCATCCCAGTTTATTTCACCAAAGTCATAGTTACCTTTTTCTTCGTTCCATTTCAGATCTTTATCTGGAATCGTCAATCCTAGAAATTCTGCCTGCGGAGTTGTGGTATCTACGAATCTTTGTCTAAGTTCGTCGTTAGTGTAACGCTTTATTCTCCAAGCCATAGATTGTGCAGAATGTTTGGAATCTGCATCTCCAGGGCCAAACATCATAAGAGAAGGCCACCACCATCTATTGAGCGCATCTTGCGCCATTCTTTTTTGTTCTTCCGAACCTTTACATAGGGTGTTCATGATTTCAAAACCCTGTCTCTGATGGAATGATTCTTCTTTGCATACGCGCACCATGGCTCTTGCGTAAGGGCCATAAGAACATCTACATAGAGGAACTTGATTCATAATGGCTGCGCCATCTACTAACCAGCCGATAGCTCCTATATCTGCCCAGCTGGTCGTAGGGTAGTTGAAAATGCTAGAGTATTTAGCCTTCCCAGTGTGCAGCTGGTCCAACATCTCGTCTCTAGTTATGCCTAGCGTTTCCGCTGCACTATATAAGTAAAGACCATGACCAGCTTCATCTTGAACTTTGGCTATAAGACCAAGTTTTCTTTTGAGTGTAGGAGCACGTGTTATCCATACGCCTTCAGGTAACATACCTACCAGCTCGGAATGAGCATGCTGAGATATTTGTCTGATAAGTGTTTTTCTATATTTATCAGGCATCCAATCCCTTGGTTCGATTTTGATTTCTTGATCTATCTTGTCTTGAAATTTCTTTTCTAAATCTTGTGTATTCATATAGCCTAGCTTTAAGTTCTAGTAATATAATGCTTTTTACGAACAAATGTTCGTTTTTATTTTCCAATTCCTTTCAGCACCATCTCTTTTACCTCTAGTTCTAGTGCTTTTTTATTGATCTTTTTGTTCGGTTTGTACCAGTGGTATATCCAATTGATACTACTTAGAAAAGTATATAATATAAACTTAGGATTTAATTTTTTAATTTTTTTATCGGAAATACCTTGCTTGATTATTTTAAGAAGGTACTGTTCGTATATCTTTCTTTTTTTCAAAAAATCATCAAGGACTTCCCCTTGTAAGTGCTTCCATTCATCATTGAATACAACGACCGAAGAGAAAGAGCTATACGCAGCTTCTAAGTGTAAATGAAGTACCTGTTCTAATTTCGATAATGCATCATCTTCTGAATTGTAGATCGTGGTAATCCCTGCTACAAAATAGTCTGCGGCTCTGGTACAGATATTAGATAAGATTTCATCTTTAGATCTTATATGGCTGTAGAGAGAAGAGGGTTCTAGTCCTACCTTATCCGCAAGATCTCGCATAGAGGCCGAACCGTATCCTTTCTCTACAAATAGCTCTGCAGCTGCATCGAATATTTTTCTTTTCTTTTCGCTAATCATTAGTCTGCATCAAAATCTATGAAAACCTTATTTGTTTTTGGAATGGCTTGACAGGTGAGGATAAATCCTTGTTCGATCTCTTCTTCACTTAGCGCATATTGTAATTCCATTTCTACATCACCCTCAATTAGCTTCGCGCGACAGGTGCTACATACACCTCCTTTGCAAGAGTAGGGGAGATCTGCTCCGTTCCTGATGGCCTCATCGAGTATATTAATATCTGATTCAGAGCCAAAGATAAATTCTGTACCATCCAATTTTACCTTTACTTCAGCAAGAAACATATCTTTTTCTTCCTTAGGTGCCACTTCTTTTCTTACGATTCCTTCTGTGGAAAATAACTCAAACTTGATTCTATCTTTATCGACACCTTTGTTTTCTAAATACGCCTTGGTGGACATGATCAGTTGATAAGGGCCGCATAAGAAATAAGTTTCTACAGCGTTTATATCAAAGAATATTTTAGAATAAATATCTAACTTTTCGTCATTAATTCTGCCATTCAGGATAGGACTTGTTTGTGATTCTTTACTTAGTATATTGTAAAAACTAAATCTGCCTAAGTGTACGTCTTTGAGTTCGTTCAGTTCTTCTCTGAACATGATCGTATCTGTTTTCTTATTTCCATAAAAAAGAGAAAATGTACTTTTAGGTTCAGCGCTCAAGACAGTGCTGATTATGGATAAGATAGGCGTAATACCGCTCCCTGCACAGATAGCAACATATTTATTCTTTTTATCTGCGTTTACTTTATGAATGAAATTCCCCTGGGGAGGCATAACCTGCAGTGTCTCCCCAGCCTTTAGAATATCATTTGCATAGCTAGAGAATTTCCCCTGCTCTATCTTTTTGATCCCTACCTGAAGTTTCTCGCTATTGGGAGCTGAACAAATACTGTAGGATCTCCTGACAAGTTCCCCATTAATATCTTGTTCTAAGGTCAGATACTGCCCTGGGAGGAAGGAATATTTATCCTTCAATTCAGAAGGAATAGCTAGGCTGACACAAACACTATCAGGTGTCAGTCTTTCTATATTGGATACGGTAAGAGTATTAAACATAATTTACGAATGAACGTTCGTACGCTAAGATAGTATTATTTGGTAGTATATTTTATAAAATAAGAACAAAATAGAACTGAAGCAATTAAGTTTTATGAATGCTCATACTGATATGGTTATCAAGTTTGCTGTTGCATCAGATAGATTTAGCGAGAACAGAAAGGTCCATACTGAATTAAAAGTTAGTCACTTTTTTTATTGTAGTTTGTCATTTTCTATTGACGGATAATAACATTATTTCTTATAATAATCTCCCCATTGTTACTTATTGTTGAGTGTGGATTATCAGATTGAATATTGATATTGTCAAGAATGATAGTAGCGCCAGAGATTAAAGTGATAGGCGTTATTGAATTTCCATTAATGAAGGTTTTATCTGCTCCATTTCCTAAGATGTATAGGTCTTTATCTATTACTAAAGATCCACTTACTAATTCAATAATACTGTTATCTGTAGAAGGATCAAAACGAATTGTATCTTCTGGACAAGCTTTAAAAATAATATCTCTTAGTGATCCTAAATTATTGTCTGTGCTATTCGTTACAATTATGCTTAGAGGACTAGAAGGTATATCTGTCAGCGAGATGGTTTGGGTAGAACTTGCTGTCCAGAAAGTATAGGTGTAATACCCCATACCATTATCACTAAAATCTCCCACGATCATATCTTCATTATCAATTATATTATAAGTTGATTCTATGTTGTTGATATCATTGTCTTCCACCGCTAGAATATTGAGTCCAGAAGGATTAACCCATTCATCTACTTCAGATTCATTAAAGAATAAAGTTAGCGATATAGAGTCGGCGGGAAGTTCTGCGTCAAGCTTATATACTTTTGTTCCACGTGCATGACATATCGCAGGCGTCTTATCAGTAGCCAGATCATTATCAATAATACTTATTGACGTACAACCTAGATCACTTTTAGCTTCCTCAACTATTGCGATCACCTCATTACTATTTGTCGATATATATCCTATTCTGGATTGAGCAGGAATATTTGTTTCCATTTCTGAACCTATGGAAGATGCTATTTCTAGACCTTCTCCTTCTACCGTGATATCATCTATCATAAAACTAAAATCAGTTCCATTCAGCGCATCATTAAACCAAGTAAAACCGAGGTAAAAAGTGGCGTTATCTAATTGTGGTAAAAAGCTATTGTAAGCCCCCGCCTCTGTTATGGCACCACCAGTCATAGCGTCTCCTACGAATAGCTGTATTTCTTCCCAGTCAAATCCATCATAACTTATTTCAAAAGTTCCATAGTCAAATATTGCACTGGGATCGACTAAATCCCTTTCTCCTCCTACTTCATAACTGAAACTTACAGAAACATTTTTTCTACCTAACGCATTGATGAGTGGAGATCTAAGTCTGATATGAGATTCTACTGCCTGAGTGTATGTAGTTACATTAGTACTAGGTGGAAAAGAGATGTGCGCTTGGTTATTATCAAGCGCGTCAATATACCATTCATTGATCATAGAAGTAGGATTAACAAGTTCTTGTTGCCAGAGACCCGTATCAGAATCGAAATTATCAGAGAATAAAATTTCACTACTACCAATGGCGGGAATTGCATCATCGTCTAGGATAATTATAGTGTCAGAATCCGTGTAAGGCCCCCCTTGGAAATGTATAATTATGGTATCCGTCCCTTCCTCTATTTTATCATCAAAAATTGTAACTTTCAATTGTTTTTCTTCATCTCCAGAGAAGTCAAGACTAGAAAAACATAGTTCATAATCTTCATTTTCTACTGCATTTCCAGAAGTGGTAAATGTTATGATTTCGTTTGCCATGTAAGAGAATATAGACAGATTGATCTCAGAGCTCGCTTGACAACCAGATTCTAGACTGGTTTCAAAAATTTCTCTAGGGTTAAATTCATTATAGGAAATGGTAGGTAGACAAGAACCAAAATCGGATCCTACACCTACAGCGTACCAAGCTCTTATAGTTTGTTCTACTTCATTGCTACAAGGTCCATAGATTGACCTAGCAATATCTATAGATGCTGCTCTCATGTCAACAAATTTTGAATTAGGCAATAATAATAAATTAGCGCCATAAACTATTTTTTCTGATTTTGATAGGCCAATTCCTTCTACGGAGTAGCTATTCCCTTTATCATTTATTTCATCATCAAAAGCTGGCTTATTTAAACCAGGGCTTAAGGCTTTACCTGATCCTTCTGTCAATAGATAAAACCATTTGTTAAGCACTCCACTGTTGAAATGGATTCCACAAAAATCATTAGCTACATTAGGAGATGGACAATCTGGATCTTGCCACCATGAACCTGCACCATAAGTATCAGGATTATTTTCTGCTGGCGGGTGATCCATCCATCTGATGGCTCTTGCGCCTGGTTCGTTATACAGTCCTGCATCTCTTTGATCTATTTGTTCGCCTATTCCCCATAAGACATAATCGAGATTACTATCAATTGTATTAAGCACAAATCCCTCAATACATGCTGCCCATATGTCAGAGAGTCCTTCGTTCATGGCACCAGATTCCCCAGAATAAACAAGGTCGGAAGTCGAGGTGCATATCGCATGTCCTATTTCATGTGCACAGACATCTAATGATACCAATGGTCCAAACATGCCTCCAGGATTTGTCCCATCTTGATAAGCTCCATCACCATACTTCATTATTAGTCCATTCCAAGATGCATTTTCATGTGAAAGTCCATGATGTACATAGGAGTATAAGTCTGCACCTTCATCATCATATCCAAAACGATTATGAATTTCTTTAAAGTATTTTACAACGATAGACGCGCCCCAATGTGCATCCAATGCAATATCATCATTTCGGAGTTCATCACATTGCAATGGAACATATGTCAGGCAACATGATTGAGCGCCGCCTGTAAATGCTACCTTTCTATGCTCATTTGCATCCCATTCGTCATCTCCAAATTCTGCAATCGTTTCCATAGCATTATCTAGAAGACATGGATCCATCTCATCACCATCAGCTATAGAATCAGATAGAGCTGCAATCGCCGGAGTGGATACGGGGGTACCTCCTAAACCTTCAAGACTTCGTGTTTCACAATATATTCCACTGGAAGATTCTATTCCCTTAAGTTCGTATATAGCTCCAGGTGGGCCACTTATTTCTGTAGTCGGAAATGACTTGTTTTCTGAGTACCGTGTATCTCCAGAACCGTGTTTGAGCTGTGGGTCTCTTAATAATATTCTTCCATCTGCTGCACTTACGTAGACCCTATCTCTGAACTCTGGGCTTACAGATTCTATGGTAAATAGATAAGCTTTCTCAAGTTCCTTGTGATCAGAGTAGTAATCACTAAGGTAGACAATCTCCCCAGTAGGATAATCTTTCTTAAGTGCTTCAGCCAGTTTTTTATAAGTATCAGAATCATTATTGTATGCGCTCATAAGTTGAGCAGTAGACTCCCAGGCAAATAGCTCACTTCCCAGCTTAGGTAATACGCTTGATAGGGCTTCAACTTCCGATAAGATTGCATTTTTATCTGAAGCTATAACCTTGTAGTGTTCTGCATGAATAGATTGTAATTCACCATTTTTTTTGATTGCTGTATATCCGCAATGAGGCACTCTGATGCCGTCGATATGCCTAGTGTATCTTTCTACAACTACTTCCTGAGCTAAGCTAGTAGTCTTTTTTAATATTAGTTCGTGCTTATCTATCTCAAAAATAGTTGCGATCAGAGTTCTTATTTCAGCTTTTTTGACCTTACTTTTTTCATTGAATACAATGTGAGATGGTGTTTGTAATTCTTTAGAATAAGAGATGCTTAGAATATCTTCTGCAAGCAATTTTGATTTTGATTGTGCATGGACCGCAAAACATAACATTATGAAAAAAAGAGTGTTTGTAAATTTCATTTTACTAATTTATTCCTGTAAGCTTTTTGTACCATTTCTCCTCTAGAAGTAACTTGTAGTTTAGTGTAAATACTTCTGATATGTCTCTTGACGGTATTACTGCTTATAAATAATTTTTCTGCAACTGTTTTGTAGTTATCACCATCGCAAAGCAATTGGATAACTTCTGTCTCTCTTGAAGAGAGTGTCTTTTGTGGATTAAGTTTAAAGGAGTCTACAACCATTTTAGCTATATTACTGCTCATAGGTGCGCCTCCATCTAATACCTCCCTTATACCTCTTATCAGTTTTTCTGGTCTCAACCCCTTCAGTAAATATCCGTTAGAACCATGTCTCAAAGCAGTAAAGATCAACTCCGTCTCTTCATTTACGGTAAGCATAACAATGGGAATGTTAGTATCTTTCTTCCTTATTTGTTTTACACATTCTATACCATTCATTTTAGGCATGTCGATATCCATCAGAACAACATCTATCGAGGAATTAGCAATTTCATTAACCGTTTCCTGCGATCCTTCATATTCTCCTACACAGATCATGCCTTCTGTATCGTCAATAAGACTTTTATACATAGACCGTATCTCTAAGTCGTCCTCTACAATGGCTATTTTTATCATGTAAAATAAATTTTGTCTAAAATAATCAAAAAATACAATCTAAACAATAACCCATATGGGTCATAGAGATAACCCCTATATATAAGACTATATTATTTAGCTTAAGGGTACTAATAGACTCACTTTAGTGCCCTTATTTTTACTACTTATTATTTCTAAGCTACCTTTTATTTTTTCAGCTCTAGATTTCATATTGTTGATTCCATTTATTCTAGTCAGCGTTTCAGGATTAAATCCTTTTCCATTATCAGCAATACTAAAAGACCATAGATCCTCTATTTTTTTATAAGAAAACTTGACTTCACTGGCCTCCGAATATTTAAGTAAATTCGTAATCGCTTCTTTCATAATAAGTAGAAAGTGTCTTCGAAGGTTGCTTTCCATAGTAATATTTTTTAATTCATCGGTTATAGGATCCATACTGAAATCGATATCAGTGTACTCAAAAGTTTCATTAGCGAAATCCATAAATCTGCGTAATGTTTCTGATAAGGTATCCTTCCCAGGATCTAGTACCCAGATAAAATCTGTCATCCCTAACCTGAGATCCTGGATATTATCTTGGAGCTTGTTAAGTGTTTTTACAGTTTCTGTTTCTTTAGATTTTCTTGTTATACTATCTGTGATTAGTGATATTCGTGTGATTTTATTACCAGCTTCATCATGAAAATCACGGGCAAGTTTTTTTCTGAATACATCTCTTTCGTTTTCTCTTGCATTCGTGAGCGCGAGTGTACGTGATTTTTGTATATGAGATATCATATACATCAAACCAACAAATACTAGGAAGTACAGTAGATAAGCCCACCATGTTTTCCACGGTGGTGTACTTACAACAATCTGGACAAGTTTTTCTGGTGAAATAGGTTTTTTATTTAAATCAGCTACTCTAACCTTAAAAACATAATCACCATGAGGAAGCTTTGGGTAGGCTACAAAATTTCGTTGCTTTCCATTAACCCAATCCGATTCGAAACCATCCAATTTATATTGATAAAGTGTATTGTCATCAGTGGCAATTCCAAGGGCTGCAAATTCAATGCCTATAGAGTTTTGATTATATTTAAGTTCTATTTTATCGATTTCGTTTATGGACAGGGGAAGACTATAGTCACTAGTATTACTAATAGCTATGGGGACGGATTGGTTAAATAACTGAAAATCTGTAAAAGCTAGTTTAGGAATAATTTTTCGCTCTTCTACTTGTATCGGATCAAAAACAGAAACGCCTTCCACACCTCCAAATAAAAATAATCCTGATGAATGTTCTAAGTAAGCGTGTTGATTAAACTCATAACTAGCTAGACCATGAGATTTGTTATAGTTAGTAATTTGCGGTATTTCTCGAGTAAGATCAATTTTGCTTATACCTTCATTAGTACTCAGCCATATTTTTCCATCATCATCTTCTAGGGCGGAATAGATGACGTTATTAGGTAAGCCGTCAAAACTATTGATTTTTGTAAATGATCCGTCTGGTTCTAAGATATTGAGTCCATCTACTGTGCAGACTAGTAATTTTCCTGCACTATTTTTACTGGTTGATAATACCATATTAGCAGAGAGGCTTGATGGATTTTTAGCATCTAGACCTTCACATTCAAATACTTCTTGCTCTATATCAAAAAGGCATAAGCCTCCATTAGCGGTAGATAACCAAAGTTTATTTTTTTGAGTTTGGAATATTCTGAAAACATATGGGTGAGATAGTCCATTTGTCTCATTGTAGAACACGAGTTTCTCATCTTCTGGAAAAAACCTTATAAGCCCTAGACCTCTAGATGCTATCCAGTATCTTCCTGACAAATCCTGAAATACTTGATTGACACCATCTCCAGAAAGTTGTCTTGTGACCTTTGGAAAATCTTCCCAGATCCATTCATCATTTACTTCTCTAAGTCTTGAAATTCCATCCTTTCTGTAGGCAAGCCACAAATCATTATAGCGATCCGAAGTTATATTTATAGTATAACTATTTTTCATGCCTGGGGTGTTAGAAATATTATAGCAGTAAGGTGTCCATTGGGCTATGGGGCCATCTGTTTTTATATGCATAAGACCGTCCCTACTACATATCCATATATCTTTATTTTTATCTTCGGCCATTCCTAATGCAGTAGTTGAACAATTATACTTGCTATACTGATTACTAAGTGAACTAAAATCAGGCGTCCTTATAGAAAACTGAAAGACGCCTTGTCTTGTGCCTGCCCATATGATGTCATTTTCTACTTTGTAAAGGGTATGTATATAATCGCTCTCGAGTCCATTTTTGGTCTCATCATTTTTTGTATACCAGAAGTAATTATTATCCTTGGTATAATGTCCGATACCAGCGTTAGTTCCTAGATACCACTGATCATTGTCTATGATTAGAATAGAGGAGATACTCTTGTTCTCAAGTGTTTTTTCTAATGTTGATTTTCTCTTATTATATACATATAGGCCTTTATCCGTGCCGATAAGAATTCTATGGTATTTACCTTCTATACAGTGCACTGTTACTTTTTCATCGATTTCTATTTCTACTTTTTCACTAGTCCTAATATTGAATTGGAAAAGTCCATTCTGGGTTCCTATTAATACCTCCTCATTACTTATAGCATATATCTCGTTGATAAAATTTGAGGCATCTTCATCTTCTGTGATGGAGATGTTGGTAGATTCTTTACTTTCAATATTGAATTTTATTAAGCCATTTTCACTACCTATAAGCAGAATAGAGTCACTGACAAGCTGTAGAGAATGTATAGACTCAGATTTAGTTTTTATAGGAAAGGCATAAAATTTTTCTTGTTTTCTGTCCCATTGAACAAGACCTCCTCCGAAAGTTCCTATCCATAGATTTCTGTTTTTATCTTCTAATATATCTTTAATATAATTATTTGGCAATGAATTTTTATCATTTGATTCATACCTAAATACCTTAAAATTATAATTGTCATATCTCAATAATCCATCTTGGGTACCTACCCAAATAAATCCGTTACTATCCTTGAGGATGCAGTTCGTAAATGACTTGCTAAGTTGAGAAAACTGAATTTGTTGTTGAGAGTAGCTGTTCTGCGAACTTAAAGTAAAACATAAGAGCATACCTATTACATATATATTCTCATAGAACATATTACAAGTATTGTTAGGCTTTATCTTCTTTTCTTTTTGTAGGAGATACTTACTCACAATAGGTCTATTAATTGTATGGTTTAAAATAATATTAAATTAATGTAACAAATTTATTGGAATGATCTGAACTTAATCCTTCACAAATAAAAGTTCGCCCCAAAACAACTTCTTCTTAATTTAATAGTCCTTTCAAGAAAATTTCTAGAAAAACTAATAGTATAATTTTTTTGCCTACAAATGCAAAATGATCCATATGGGTCATTGTACAGCCCTCTGAGTCTATATAGCTTTACAATTGTAATTAGAGATCATCGCATACAGGATTTCTATGATTGTTAAAAAATTAAAATTCACTACTATGAAACATTTGCTACACTTACTTTTCTGCTTGATAGTATTGCCTATGATGGTTACAGCGCAGAATAACAAAAACCCAGAATCCCTAATCAGTAGATTCCTTAATAATGAACAACTATTAAATAAGTCAGCAGGGAATATAGAATTTGAAATTGTATCATCTTCTTATGAGAAGGCGACGCAGATAGGAAAGGTGCAAGCCTTACAGAATATAAATGGTGTAACGATTCATGACGCTATTGTAACCATGGCTTACAATAAAGATGGAAAAACTTTTGGGACCAGTACCTTTACGGCTACTAAACCAAATGTGACGAGTCCTATAGTAGCTAAATCTAAAGCTATTGCTCTTGCAGCAAAATATCACGACCTACAGACACCCAAAAAATTATTGGTCTCCAAAAATTCTCAGCTTAAAGATGAACATACCATCTATGAAGGAGGGAAATTATACTCTGCTGACCCAGAGGTAAGACTTGTGTATCTACAGAACGATACGAAGGATCAGCTTACACTCACATGGCAGACGCAGTTGTATACTAGAGATATGCAACACTATTTCGTAGATTATATAGATGCAACAACTGGAGAAGTACTCAGATCTGAAGACAAGGTGATTCGTTGTGAGTTTGATCATGGTCTTGCATACGATGCTTCTACAGAAGAACAAGAAATGCTAGACAAAAAGAGACAGGAAATGCATTTAGAAAGTGCTGAAAGATGGAGAAATAATAGTGAAACTAGCCATTCACATTCACATAATAATTGTAGCCATACTGCAATGGCGACAACTTCAGTAACGGCTCCAGCTAATAAGTACTTAGTACTAGACTTACCAGCAGAAGCTCCTAATGATGATAGTGCAAATAGCGAACAGACTATTGTTACAACAGCTGGGGATCCTATTGCATCTCCTTATGGATGGACGAGTCTTAATGGTGATGTTCAATTGCCATACACACACGGAAATAATGTATTTGCATTTTATGATCCTAGTCCTGGTCCATTAGGTGGAGTACCTAATCCAGCTACTGCAGCTCAGGCAACAAGTAACAATGTTTTAGGGGCACAAGAATTTATTTACCACTGGGATCTAACTCAAGATCCTGAATATGTACAGCCTAGCAGTAATAATGCTATGCCTAATAGAAATGCAGCAATTGTAAATTTATTTTACCATAATAATTTAGTTCATGACATATTTTACAACTTTGGTTTTGATGAGGAAGGAAGAAACTTTCAGTTCGAAAACTTCGATAAAGGTGGCTTAGGAAATGATAATGTGCTTGCACAAGCTCAAGATGGTGGAGGAACTAACAATGCTAACATGCTTACCTTACAAGATGGAGTCAACCCACAGATGCAGATGTATCTATGGACACAGGCAGGAAGAGATGAGCTTGTAAAAGTGACTTCTGTATCTCAGGACGCTCATGTAGCAGCAGGTGATGAATTTATAGCTATCCAAGGAGCAATATACAGCGCGGCAGCACCTTATGATTTGCATGAAAATCCAGTACTTGATAAGAACTTTGTACTTATAAATGATGGATGTGGTTCGCCTACAGGATGCGGCTTAGGAGGAGGAGTAGGATCAGCACCATGTAACTCTGTAGTAGATGCTATCGTTCTTATAGATAGGGGAGATTGTTCTTTCGTAGAAAAAGTAGATGGTGCACAGAAAGGTGGTGCAGCAGGTGTGATCATAATGAATAACAACAGTAGCAGTCCTGATGAGGTAGCTGCTATGGGAGGAACAGATCCTACTGGAAATACGATAACTATACCTTCAGTAATGGTAAGTTTTAATACAGGCTTATTGCTAAAAGAATCATTAGCAGATGGCGCAACAATTGTAGGATCTTTACAACAAATAAATCCTCCAGCACCAAGAAAAGATGGAGATTTTGATAATGGTATTATTGCACATGAGTATGGACATGGTATCTCATCTAGAACTTCACCACAAGGACTGATAGGAGGAACATTGTCAGGATCCGAGCAAGGGGGAGAAGGATGGTCTGACTATTATGCACTGTATTTGACAACGACTTCTTCTGATCTTTCTGCAGCAAATGATCTGCACCCTAATGGTACATTACCTGATAAGGGAATAGGAACTTACGTGACATATACGGACTCTGATGGACCTGGTATAAGACCTAGAAGATATAGTGTAGATATGGATGTGAACGAATACACATTTGCAGGAACTACGAACGGAGGCATAGGTATTGGAAATTCTGCCGAGATAACCGTGCCTCATGGAGTAGGTTTTATCTGGTGTACAATGTTATGGGAGATGACACAGAACTTAGTAGATGAGTATGGATACAATAATGAGATAACTTACAATCCACCAAGTAATGATATACAAGCAATAGTAGATAACACAGCTGGTAACAATCTTGCACTTAAACTTATCCAAGAAGGCATAAGTCTACAAAAGCCTAGTCCTACCTTCTTAGATATGAGAGATGCCATAATATTAGCTGATGAGTTGCATTATGATGGTGCACATAGTTGTCTTATATGGAAAGCATTCGCTAAAAGAGGATTAGGCTCAGATGCAATCAATCCTACTAATAACATAGGAGATGAAAGAGATGGATACGCAACACCATGTGACCCTGCTCAAGCATTTCATAACATAACAATAGATGCGCCAAGTCTTATCGAGAACGAATCTAATATGACTTATACAATAACCATTGATAACACTTCAGATGCAACTAGTTATAATGTAATTACAACTGATGTAATACCAGAGGATTTTACCATAACTAGTATAGAAGGAGCTGATCATGAGGTAGAGGGTAGAAAAATAACTTTTGACATAGATGAGATTGCTGCTAACACTTCAGTAGACCTCACCGTGAGTGGGTATGTACTTACAGATGATTTTTCTGAAATAACAAATACTTACTCTTTTGAAGACGGTAGCGAAGGGTGGACTGCAGTAACAGGCGGTGCAAATACTTTCACTAGAATGACAGATGGTGGACAAGATGGAGCAGCTTATTTCCATGCTGATAATAATGGTCTTACAGGAGCTAATACAATGTTGGAGAGTCCAGCTATCCCAATTACTGGAGTACAGAGACAGATAAGATTCTATCATAAGTACGATACTGATGCTCCTTATGATGGAGGATATCTAGAATATTCTGATGATGGAGTTACATGGTTGCCACTGACTATACAGCAGAATGGTTACAATACTACGCTTAATGGATTATTTAACTTGACATATACGGGGCCAGCATATTCTGGAAGTATCGCTTCTTATATAGAGTCAGCTGCTTTATTACCAGCAACTGCTACAAAAGTAAGATTTGTTTTTGCTGAGGATTCTGGCTTAGGAGGAGGAGAAGGTTGGGATATCGATAACATTAGAATAGTAAACAATCCTACCTCGCTGCATAATGCTGGAACAGTAACTGATCCGATAGAAAGTGGTGCAAGAGTATATGTAGATGAAGTATTTACCATAGTAACAGGTTCTACAAGACCAAGCTTCGATGTTAAGCCTTCTATGTCCGTTACACCAGGAGTTGTTAATGACGGAGAAGCACCGATGAGAGTCCTTGTAGATGTACTAGAAATGTCTGGCAATGGTAGTTCTGGTCCAGTAACGGTGCGTATAAGTAAGAACGATTACTTAGGTTTTACCTTTGACCCCAGCCTTACAGAAGTAGGTGGTTACGCTGTCGATAATGATCTATTTAAGTTTACTGAGAATTTCTTATTCTGGGAGTTTACAACGAGTGAAGATATCAGTTCTAACCTGCCACTAAGATTTGGATTTATAGGAAATTTTGATTCTGCTGGAACAGGAGATATGCCAGTATCAGCTAAGACGAAGACAGTAAGTAAACTTGAAAATAATAGTACGAACGATAAGGATAACGAAACAATAAATTATTCTGATCAAAATTAAAAAACAGCGTAAGCTTCAAGGAAATTTAAAGTGATTTCCTTGAGGCTGAAACTTCTTAAATAAAGTGTATTTATAAATTTATCACTTTCTAAAAATAATAATCATGAAAAATATAATATATACAATAGCTATTTTACTGGGGACATCATTCCTTACACTACAGGCACAAGATATTTCTTTTACAAATACTAAATTGGATCCTCCAGCTGCAGGACTAGAATATGGTCAAGCCTGTTTTACCATCATTGCAGAAGAGGGGATCGAACTTACTTCATTACCTTTAGTTTTAGATATATCTATGAGTAAGGTAGATTTTGATGAGGATGCTATTACTGGTTTTAATAGTGATTATTTTGAGTTCGCGCAAGATGATTTTTCTAGCAATGTTATCAGAGCAACACTGATTGTGTCTATTCCCGATGTGGATAATGGAGGTGGAGGAGCTCAGATATGTATTCCAGTCAATGCAGATGATTATACAGATGCTAGAAATGGATTTTTGGTTAATTTAGTTCCAGGAGCAATAGAGCAAAATGGTAATACAGCTAATGATCATATCCAGAGATTTGGTTTTTCTCAAGGCTATCAGACTGCACCAAGTAATAGCGAGAACAATGGTTTGTTCTCAAATTTAGAAACTAAAAATAGAGCTAATAATACTTTAAATGTATTTCCAAATCCAGCATCGGAACAGATCCAGATAGAGAAAAATACATCCGATGAGATATCCACAGTGAGAGTATATGATAATGTGGGAAAAGTGGTCTATCAGAATAGCACCTTTATTAGCAATGATCAGATCGATATCGTAGAATGGACACCGGGATTATATTTACTTGAATTGAGAGATGAGAATGAAACCATAGTGCAGACCGAGAAAGTAATAGTAGTGAAATAAGTCATTTCTAATTAAAGACTTATTTATATTAACAATTGTAGCGAGAGACTGTCGATGAGGCAGTCTTTTTTTGTATATAGGCTATTTAAGATATAAGTTATTGTAATATTTTTATTTGGGCGTCCGGGCGCGCTATGCAGGACTCCGTGTTCACTTCGGTCCCGCTAAGGCGTGACGCCTGTCGGCTCCTTACTATCACTGACGCGAGATTTATCGATGGCTTCCGTATTTTATTCTAGTACATTTAAGTGTCTAGATATTAACTATGTTGTCTGTAATTAAAAGCAAGATTTAAGATGAGATTTGGTGAAGTTGTGAAATTAAATAACTATATTTAATCAACAACTGATAAACTTTACACTAGCAATCCAACGCACACCTAATTTTATTCAACTAAGCTTGTGTACAGTCCTTATAGAAACAATTTGTAGCCATAGAATCCATTTTCTATGACTCGTATTTATATTTATTAACCAAATAAATCCATTACAGATGAAAATTTTACAAACTTCTTTATTCTTTATTCTTTATTCCTAAATCAAGTCGCTGCTCAATGTGACATCTATGTTCTTGGTATGCCAGATTATACATGTGATAATAACGGGACAGTCGGGGATATTAGTGATGATACATATACCGCTTATGTGGTCTTTTATAATAATGATAGCGACGTTCTCTCAGATGAAACTTATGGTCCTTTTAATATTACGGCAGGAGATCAATTGGTGACACTTGTGGATGATGGTGATCCTAATTGTACTGAACCATATACAATAATTGCCCCTGCGCACTGTGATCCTTTTATTTGCCCCGATTATAATGTATGCATAGATTTAATAGCAGAAGATGGTTGTACTGCCCTGTATTATGTCAATTTTGATATTCTGTCTCCACAAGTCTTTACACTGAGCGACCTCAATTTTATTTTTGATGTGTCAGGAGGGGATATCGTATCTTTTGATTTTTTAGATCCTACTACAAATATTGCAATGAGCGGAATTACATTAAATGATGAAAATGCTACTATTTCTATAAGCGGAGGAACTAATATTCTTTCTACGGATTTAGATTTTGGCTCTCATTTTTCTTTGATAGTTTCTGGAGTTCCTGGACCTTGTGTTACAATTTCTAGAATAAATGCCACTGGTATGTTTTTTGATGGCATGCCTTGTATCGTAAATCAGGCTTGTCCTAACAATATGGAATTTTGTCCTACAGGAGAAATGATCCAAGGCAAAATCACAACTCTATCTAATAGTGTAGGTCCCTGTCCCAATACGCAAGGACTGGGTATCGAGAGAGCTGAAGTGACGATATCTAATACTAATGGAAGTTGCAATTCGGTTTCGGATATTAGTGGTAGATATGAATGCACCCTATGTGAAGACGATAGTTATGATATTTGCGTTACTACAACCTGTGATGAGCCTTGTGGCCTAGAAAATATTGATCTTATGATCATGCAACAGATTCTAGTAGGTGGTGCGATAACTGCTGAAGTAATTTTCAAAGGAGACCTCGATCAAGACGGTAATTTTTCTGCTTTTGATAGAGGACTTGCTAATAAGAAACTAATGGGACAAGATGTCTCACAATTTGTTAGAACATGGTGTCGCTTTGTTCCATTAGATGATTACACAGATGCTGTGAATGGGATCCAAGTACCTGGTAATATAGATGAATGTTTTAGTACAACTGATCCGAGTACGGCAGTAGATTTTATCAGATTTGCACTAGGAGATTTCAATGGGTCTTGTGATGATTGTACGCATAATGATGGGACTGGACCTTTTCCGATTATAATAGAGCAAGGGAGTGAGCATGCGTTTGTAATCGTAGATGAAGATGTGGATGTCCGATCATTGATTATAGATTTTAGTATCGAAGATATATCTAAAATATTTACGGTAGATTCAGACTTAGAAGAAATGAGTTACGCGATCGTCGGGCAACAACTAAAAGTCACATGGTTGCCAGATGCAGCAAGTGCAAAAACATTAAGAAAGGGGGATGTATTATTAAGCATTAATGGAAATTTCGCTGATCAAAATATTAGAATAGAAGATGATCACTCTTTTCTATTAGGTGGTGACAATGAGATTTTAAGTTTAGATCAGAATGAATACAGAATAGCTAATCACGCAGCTCGTAAGCTTCTAAGCATAAGAAATCAAAAAGATATTCCATTAGATCCAAGATCAGAACATGTGAATATTAGGCTTTATACGCTTAATGGAGCCTTGCTTAGCAATGAAAATATAGTCCTAAATGCTGAGACTAATTATTATGAGCTACATCAAGATCATATTAATAACGGTCTCTATATTATCAACATAGAAACTGAATATGATAAAATATCTCAAAAGGTGATTGTTGTGAATAACTGAAAACAATAGAAGGCATTGTTAAGAAAGATATTCATATCAACTCTATTATTTGTTTGCTGTGCATGGATTAAAATCGATGCACAGCAAACTTATGTTTTAGGTCACCGTGGAATTTTATCTGAAGGTATTCCAGCATATTTTGGAATTTTTGAATTAGATTTATTTTCAGGTAGTCGTAATTTGCTATTTGAGCTTGATGCTACACGGTTTTTTCATCCTCTTGAAACAGGGATTGACCTTTTTATTAATAGTTTTGAATTTACCCTTGATAAGCAGCAGATATATTTTATGGAAAGAGAAGGTGATTTATATCTGTACGATATCGGATCTGATCAGCTTAGTTATATAAAAGATCTAACCCCTATTTCAACTCCAATTTGGGTGCATTTCTATACCAGAACAAGACAAATTGATAGATTGAATGATAGTATTTTATTGATATCTGGACAAACATATGGATTTTATAATACAAATAGTGAGGAGTTTACCCAGACTTATGCGATACCTGATTTTCCCTCCTCCTCTCTCGCGCGGGAGATAGAAATTACAGCGACACGAACAACTAAGCACAAAGATGTTTTTCTCTATAATGGAGGGAATATAAGTCTCAGCTTGATTGATATAAATGATCCTGAAAATAACACAGTTATAACTGATTATGTACCGACTTCTACCTTAAACTTATCGGAGGATAATATAATATCCTACCAGTTTGATTGTGATAGTACTAACTTATACTTTTTACATGAATTGCAAGATATACAGATCTGGAAAATTGATGAAGAATCTGATCTGCTGGACTTAGTGACAACTTACAATTATTTTGATGATAACAATGGTTATAGAGTAATAGATATCCAACACTACAACGCCACCCCATGGGAAGATTGCCAGCGTATCATAGATCTAGACGAAGACGATAGTAGTGGAGCTGTAAATATAGATTATAACAATGATAGCCTATGTCTGCATTCAGACCTTGCTATAGTAGACGTAGATGTAGAACTGAAGAATGAGGTAGTCCTTGATAGTGTAGTAGTTTATATACATGATGCAATTGCAGGACAGCAACTTCAAGTGGCATCTGGGAATTATGATGTAGTATTTTCATCAGATACTCAGTTTGCTATTATAAGTAGCGGAACAACAAGCTTAGTAGAGCTGGAGCAGGCACTGATATCCGCAAGATACATAGACAATGAGCCTTACCGATCTGGAGATATAGAGATCATCTTCGAGGCATGGTATAGGGGTGTAGCAGGTACCGCAGCGATAGCTTATATTCATATACCGGAGAAGCCCTATGCAGGAGAAGATCTGCATCTGGAATTTTGTGTGGATGATATGGAGTTGAACCTGGAGGAAATTTTAGAAGCAGAAGTGACGCTAGGAGAATTCTATTCCAAGGAGGGAATGCTATTAAGTTCTACGATAATAGATCTATCCATCGTACAGGAATTATCGTTGCAATATATCAGTGCGGTAGCACAATGTGCAGATACCGCTTGTATAGCAGTGCTGGTCCATACCTTGCCCACCACAGTTGTAATAGAGGATATAAACTTGTGTGAAGGGGACAGCATAATGATAGATCTCAGTGCCCTAGAAGGACAGATCCTCTGGTCTGATGGTAGCGAAGATAAACTACGTGTTCTTACAGAAACTAAGACCTATAGTTATGAGCACATAGATATGAATGGATGTATATCGACAGAAAATTTTACACTAAACTATATATCCAGTGAGGTGGTAGAAGATTTGCTCAATGTAGAGATATGTAATGGAGACAGTTATACCTACAATGGAGAAATATACCAAGGAGATACGATAGTCTTAGATACGATTATGACAGTAGAAGGTTGCGATTCTATCATAAGTGGAATAGTCTTGTCGGTGATAGATGGCGAAGAAATAATTCTAGAAGGATCTACCGAATTCTGTGTAGGAGATGAGACGATGATAGAGATAATCTCTACACATGCAGAAGTGTACCTAGACGGAAACTTGGTCAGTAGTACAATGTTGTTTACGAAAGCAGGAATTTATACTATAGAGGTAGTAGATATGTCAGGCTGTATGGAAGAAATAGAGATCGTAATCTCCACCTATCCAGCAGCTAGTATAGAGACGGTAGATTTAGAGGATTTAGAATTTACGGAAGCGCAGAATATCGAGGTAGGGTATACAGGCGATATTGTTTCTTATAGTTGGTCTCCGACAGAAGGTCTATCCTGTTATGACTGTCCCTATCCAAGTCTGATATCACCTGGTATAGAACAGTACGTGATCGAGATAGAGGATAGCAATGGATGTATGTACAGAGATCAGGTCCGTATCAGCTACGTCGAAGACGCCTACTATCTCCCCAATATAATATCTTCAGTTGCAGAGTATGAAGAAAATCGATCGTTTCACCTGATGAGTAATCAGAGTACCATGTATGATCTTATCGTCTATGACAGATGGGGCAATGTAATGTATGAGGCTGAGCGACTCTATACAAATGAGTATTCAACAGGCTGGATACCTGATGAGAACATACAGCTCGGAGTATATGTCTATATAATAAGAATAGGGGAGGGATTATCATTGATTGTGAAGTCTGGAAGTATTACGGTGGTGCGGTGATGAATTCCATTATCCATTACCCATTCTCTCTCCAGTCTTCTCATTCTTCAGCTTCTCAGCCAAGGCCCTTGCTTCCTCCGTTATGACCTTAGGATAGCCCACGATTTCTAATATGCTGATGGCATTACTTTTTTCCAAAGTCCCTTTTTTGATTTTATAATCAAAAGATAGGGTTTTATCGGTAATGCTTTCTTGAAAGAAGTAGAGATCAAAACCTTCTTGTAATAACTTGGTCAATTCAATATCATGTGTTGAAACTAAAACCAGGTGTTCGCTTTTATTTAAGTATTGCAAAATTGCTTTTGCCGTACTGATTCGTTCGATCGTATTGGTACCTTTAAATATCTCATCGATGGTAAACAGATATCGCTTATCGCTTTCTTCAGAGCAAGTGATTAGCTGGCCAATAGAATTAACTTCTACCATGTAGTAACTACTATCTTCTTCTAACTGATCCTTGATTTTCATAGAAGTCATGACCGATCCAGATCGGAGCCTTATAGTAATTTGTAAATGAGGTATTGAGAACTTGCGAACTCAAAGCATTCAAATTTACGGCTTTTATAAAGGTTGATTTTCCTGCCATGTTGGAGCCTGTAAGTAAAAGGCTTTTATCCTGTAAGGCTATATCATTTGCTATGCAGTCGGTAACTAAAGGATGATATAAAGCTTTTACCTCGAGCTCGTTTGATTGTTTTTCGAAAGTTGGTATGGAGTAATAAGGCAGCCCATCTCTTAGGGAACAAATAGAAATCGCTATATCTATTTCTCCAATAGCGATAAAAACATTTTCAACCTGAGGTCTTGAGACGCGGATCTTATCAACTAGTTTGTTGAATACAGTGATCTCACTCAGGGTTATGATTTTGAATATCTCAAATACGAACCAGAACACGGATCCAAATTCACTATTCTGAAGATTGTCAGTTTTTAAGAAAAGTACCTGTGATGTTATCTTGTCAATATGCTTAATATCTGACTGTAGGTTAGATTGTTTATGTTCGCTTACGTTACTAATTGGAAGTATTTTTTTTAAAGTGTTGGAAAGATTTGTCAGCCTTGAAAAGTATACATTAAAGTTTCCAATTCTATTTTTATGTAGATAGTGTAAACTAATATTTACGGTAAATAGCAAGATAATCGATAGAAAGAAAATAGGATACTTAAAGCATAGTACAACACTAAGAACCATTGCAACTTGTAGGAATAGAATTATCCAATAGTTGTACATCCTTTCTGGCAACGCTGAGAATATTAAGTACGGAAAATAATAGTCATTTGGCTTTGCCAATTTTTTGAGTGCTAATTGGCTGTTCAGCTTGTTATCAAGATTAGAGTTGTAAAACTTGACAGATTGTTCTTGCCTTTCTAATTTCTCCTTGCTATCGCTTTGGCTAATTAACTTATGGTATAAACACTGCTGTCCTACGGACGAACTCGTTCTATCGATGAACTTATAAAAGTTATGAAAATCTAGATCAACTAAGGTCTTTTCGTTCAGCTTGAATATCTCATCAGAAGATTTATAGTTAGTATACTGAGCGATTAGATCAATGTCAATCCTTAACGCTTTGGGTTTACCCCAGGCAATAATAAGATCTTCTTTTTGCTTTTTTTTCATTTAGGTAGAGTAGTGGGCCTTGTTTTAGTAGTTAGTACAATTTAAGGTAATTTATGTAAGGTGGTTGATTCTGTCGACTAAAGTCGTTTGTAACTCGACATGATCTTTTTGATGCTGAGTAAAGTAGGAGTTGTTAAACCCTTGGATAAGCTTGATATCCTTTTTTTTGTCTGAATTATGATTTATAGGATTAGGGGATTTTAGGATTAGAGATTTGTGTATGTGTCTTAGCCATGTTGTTTCTAATCCTATAGTTACAAATGTATATTTGTCAATATGATTGTCATGCATTTCATATTATAGGAATAGTTAGATGTAAAGTGTGAGGCATAAGAATCTTTAGTCATGGGACTACAGATAGTAGCAGTAATTTTCTATTCGTCGTAATGGCTTACTCATAAAAATATGAAACAGAATTACTCTAAAAATCCAATACATCTGTTTGCTTTAAAACAAACATGATTAGAAAGGTAATTCCGAAACTTAGATACAAAACTGCTTGCCAATAGAATAGCCTCGCTCCTCGCTGTTTCCACCTTTTTTCACCATAATGTTTTTTGTAGTAACCGCTGGTAAGCTTCCAAAACAGAAAAGCTGTTATTGCGAAGAGGGGTATTCCTATGAGCCATAAAGTTTTCATTTGGTAAGTTTTTATGTCAATTGTTACGCCTTTTTCCGTAGATTTTTTTTCAAACTCAATTATATTAAAAAAGCCAAAAATTCTGTTCGTTATAAGACTAACAGAAGCAAATAAGTAAGGATCCAAAAAGATTTCATATGTGTTGGTTTAACCCAGTCTGTTTATTTATAACCGACTTTTTTAAAGATACAAAATTTGCGATAAGCTTTCCTAGGTTTGCTACATTAAGCTTTCAAAATGTTTAGAGTTAATTATGGAACTATATCATATTTTAAACGTCGTAATAAAAGACTAGATCATAATTTCCATCTAGAAATCTTGTAGTAAAATGTAGACTTCATTTATATAAGGATTTTAGAATAGGAAGTTAAATGTTCATCATACCTATGATCAAATACGATAGTGAATTTGCTGGAGAGGTATAATGAGCTTCTATAGGAAAGTCTCTAGCTTAATAAAACTATATTAGTTCTAAGTCGATTAGAGTTCTTCATTTTTGTTACGCCCATTCAGGGCTAGAAATTTATGGCTAATGTACTAGGGGCGCCGCCCCTAGATAATCTGTTATACCCTTTCAGGGTAAGTATCCGAGCAAGTACATCTCGATAGAATCTAAGTCAGAGTAAGCTGTTAGGGGATTAATTTTTGAATATCAGTATTGGGATTAGCAAGGGCTTCAAAAGTATTTTCAAACCATTGTTCTATAAAAACCCCGAAGTGAGTTACGCAGATTAGCATTTGGCATCGCCCCATGACTGAAAATACGCAATTGAAACCGCTCTGAAAGAGTATAACAGTTTACTATCTTTAGTAGAGTACTCTAGCTTATATTTTTCTATTTCAGAGAAAGCAACACAATCTACCTATTATATCCAGTGTATGTTAGCTTTTACACGCCTCCGTGTGAGTTGCCTGCAAGGGACGAATTGTCCTTCTTAGCTTGTTGCTCTATTTTTGTGGATGAGACTAGTATGCTGTAAAAACCAATTACGGTATAGGGACAAATGAGTCGTCCGTGACGAGCCTATGAGCGATGCTGGGGACCGAGTGAATAACGAGTCTGTAAGGGAACGACGCTGTATGCGCGCGATGGATTTGTGCATAGCTAGCAGGAAGGGGCACACCCAAATTATAATACGTACGCTAGCTACATAAAAAAGAAAAAGGTGATATTCTTGCGATTACCACCTTTATGTCTCATTAGGATTGCTTTATTTCTTATAGACCGTTAACGTGTCTCATCAACTTTCCTTTAAGATTAGAAGCTTTATTTTTATGCCAAGCATTTCTCTTAGCTAATTTGTCTATCATACTTACCACTTTAGGCAAAAACTTTTTCGCTTCACCCTTATCTTCTAGTTCTCTAAGCTTAGCAATAGCCGTCCTAGTAGACTTCTTATAGTATCTATTTCTTATCTTCTTGACTTCGTCTTGAAGTATTCTCTTTTTTGTCGACTTGTGATGTGCCATATTCAGTTTTTATAAATGGAGTGCAAATGTAATGTATTTTTATGTTTAAAGAAACAATTTAGGATAAAAAACTTAAGTTTTTTCTAGCTTGGTTTTTGCATGAATATCAGCGTATATTGGTATAGATTAGCGATAATTGTTAGTATTTTCGCACTTTATAATGATTGTATTTACAGAGAAATAGAAAAAATGAAAGATTATTCTTACGTATTCAATGCTCACCCCAGTTATATAGATTCTATTTATAAGCAGTATGTGCAGGATCCTGCAAACGTAGAGGAGGGCTGGAGAATCTTTTTTGATGGCTTTGAGTTCGGTGAAAAAAGTAGTGATAATGGTGTTGCTGCAGCTGGAAGTAGCGCTTTTTCTAACAAAGAGTTTGCCGTACTGTCTATTATACATGGGTTCAGAAGTAGGGGGCATCTTGTTTCTACGACTAATCCTATACGAGCGAGAAGAGATAGAAAACCACATTTGGACCTTGCGGATTATGGGCTAACCGAGGCAGACCTCGGGAGTAAGTTCCAAGTTTCTGATGAGATCAATATGGAAAATGCTACACTTCAGGATATGGTAGATAAGTTGCAAAAAGTCTACTGTGGGAATATCGGTTTTGAATATGCGCATATAGAGAATCGAGAGAAGCGGATGTGGCTGAGGGATAAGATAGAGAATAGGGCACTGACTGGAGGATATGGGCTATCTGTCGAAAAGAAACAACGTATTCTGAAAAAACTTAATGGTGCAGTTGTTTTTGAGAAGTTTCTCCACACAAAATATATAGGTCAGAAAAGGTTTTCTCTGGAAGGGGGTGAAACGACTATAGCGGCACTAGATGCTATTGTAAATAAAGGTGCAGAGGAGCAAGTGGAGGAAGTAGTCATCGGTATGGCGCACAGAGGAAGGCTAAATGTACTGGTGAATACACTAGGAAAAACATACGAATCTATTTTCAATGAGTTCGAAGGTAACTCGCTACCAGATCAGAGTTTTGGGGATGGTGATGTAAAATATCATCTAGGATATTCTAGTATGGTAGAAACGCCTTCTGGTAGAACGGTGCACCTTAAGCTTGCTCCTAATCCATCTCACCTAGAAGCTGTGGATCCTGTAGTGGAGGGTTTTGCAAGGGCTAAGGCGGATTTATTATACGGAAGTGATTACGATAAGATCTTACCCATACTGATACATGGTGATGCTGCGGTAGCAGGTCAAGGAGTTGTATATGAGGTGGTGCAGATGAGTCAGCTGGAGGGCTACTATACTGGAGGCACGATACATTATGTAATCAATAATCAGATAGGATTTACCACTAACTTCGATGATGCAAGGTCATCAACTTATTGTACAGCAGCAGCTTCTCTTGTCCAGGCGCCAGTTTTTCATGTCAATGGGGATGATCCTGAAGCGGTGATATTTGCAGCAGAACTAGCGACGGAGTATAGACAGAAGTTTAACAACGACGTATTCATAGATATGGTATGTTATAGAAGGCACGGACACAATGAGGGAGATGATCCTAAGTTTACCCAGCCACTGATGTATGATATTATAAGTCAGCACCCTAATCCTCGGGATATATATTCTAAGAAACTGAATGCAAGTGGAACGATATCCGCAGAAATCACAGCAAAAATAGAGAAAGATTTCTGGAACGATCTGCAGGATAGACTGAATTCTGTGAAAGAAAAAGATCTGCCATATACATATCAGGAACCGGAGCGTGAATGGAAAAAACTAAAGAAGACTACAGATGCGAGTGATTTTGAGAAATCACCCGCCACAGGTATATCGAAAGCAAAAATAAAAAATCTAGTAGATAAGATCATGGCATTGCCTGAGGGATTTGTCCCTCTCTCAAAGGTAAACCGTCTTCAGAAATCTAAAGACAAGCTTATAGCTGAGGGCAAGATGGACTGGGCTCTGGCGGAATTACTTGCTTATGCATCTATCCTAGAAGAGGGGAAAGATGTAAGGATGAGTGGACAGGATGTCAGAAGGGGAACTTTCTCGCATAGACATGCTGTGTACTATGATGATAAGACTTTTGAGGAATACAATAAGTTATCGAGAATATCTGATGATCAGGGTAAGTTTAGAATTTATAATTCTCTATTATCTGAATATGCTGTACTGGGATTTGAGTTTGGTTACTCTCTTGCTTCGCCTAATAGTCTAGTGATCTGGGAGGCACAATTTGGTGATTTTTATAATGGTGCGCAGGTGATGGTAGATCAGTTCATAACAGCCTCGGAATCTAAGTGGCAAAGAATGAGTGGACTTGTCATGTTGTTGCCGCACGGATACGAAGGGCAGGGTCCAGAACACTCTAGTGCGCGGCTAGAACGTTTTTTGCAATCTGCAGCAGATTATAATATTACGGTTGCGAACATGACGACACCTGCTAATATGTTTCATGTACTAAGAAGGCAACTGGCAAGACCGTTCAGAAAGCCACTTATCATTATGTCACCTAAGTCTATGCTCAGACATGCTAAGTGTATTTCTCCAATGGAAGATTTTGAATCTAAGAATAGTTTTCAAGAAACATATGACGACGCAGCTGCAAAAGCTAAGGATGTCAAAAAAGTATTGATGTGTTCTGGAAAGATATATTACGATTTATTAGAAAAGAAGACTATTGATAAAAGAAAGGATGTTGCGATTGTGAGAATAGAGCAGTTATATCCATATCCAGAAAAACAGGTAGAGGCTATATTTAGCAAATATAAAGGAGCAGAATTTTTATGGGTACAAGAGGAGTCCGCTAACATGGGATCATGGGATTATCTTATGCGCTACTGGAGGAAGAAAGATATAGAACTGATCTCTAGGAAGAGAAGTGCTTCGCCAGCTACAGGGTTTAAGAAGATTCATGAAAAGCAGCAAGCGGAACTTATCGAGAAGGCGTTTAGTTAGTTTAAATGCAGTTGATGCTTTAAAATAAGCTAAAAAAGAACTTTAATCTCGTATCTTACGTTTACTAATTAGAAAGTTTAAGAAAAATGGAGAATTTAGTTACTGGTGATAAAAAGTCAAAATTAATCAAATCATTAATTAGATCAGCGAGTACAAATGAGCATAAACTTCATGTTATACCTTATAAGGGTAAATGGGGTGTAAAATTTGAAGGTTCTGAAAAGATGTTCAGAATTTTCATGTCTAAAGTTTCTGCTCTTAATTTAGCAAAGAAAAAGGCAAATTTACGAGGTAATACAATGGTAATTGTACATAATAGAGATGGAAGAATTGCTTCTGCCGCCACTTACGAATAAACCCTTCTAGATAACCTATGCCTTTTAATTCAAATGTATTTATAAACTGTCCTTTTGATAGTCAATATAAAAGGTTGCTAAATCCCATATTGTTTACTTGTATTTATTCTGGATTAACTCCTATGATTTCAAAATTGGAAGACTCAGGGGCAATTAGAATAAAGCAAATAATCAAGCTTATAAAGGAGAGCAAATACAGTATTCATGATTTATCGAGAATGAAATCTAAAAAATCTGGTGAAATAGCTCGGTTTAATATGCCATTCGAGTTAGGTCTAGATTTAGGGACTCGTGAAATAGGGCTGGGTAAATTAAAAAATAAGAGATGTTTGATTTTGGATATTGAGCGTTACAGATACCAAGCTGCCTTAAGTGATATTTCAGGTAATGATATTGCTTCTTATGGTAAAAGAAACCAAATAGAAAAAATTATTGAGAAAATTAGAGACTGGTTTACTGCAGTTCTTGGTCCGATCCAGCCCTCATCTAGTAAATTATATTTAGAGTATACTGAATTCGTCTCGGACCTTCAATTAGAGTTGGAAAATTTACAGTTTGATAAAAACGATATTAAAAATCTTACTAATTCTGAGTATATATTCTATGCTACAAAATGGGTTAAAAATAGAAATATTTAGTCTAAAGAAACAATAGGTTTTATCTTAGATACGTATTGTAACTTTAATATTTCATTCTTATCATCTTTTCTATACGCGTTTCCATTACCGTTCATTACACCATTTCGACCGTTCGTTACATAACTGTCACCGTTCGTTAATAAAGTATGATTTTTTAGTAATTCTGATCTAGCTTTATAATCGAAATGAGAGAAATTCCATTAGCCAGAATTTTGATTCCTTTCTTACTTGGAATCGTAATAGCAAATTTTTTGCTTGCTGATCTGGTGATAGACCTGACGAAGGTTTTGATGTTTAGTAGTATGGCATTCTTCTCCCTTATTATAATATCGAAATGTGTAAATGCTCATACTCGACTAATCTTATTAATTTTTCCTTTTATATTTTTCGTTGGTGTTGTCGGTTTTCTGGTGAACAATCCGCTGGTCAAGCAAGATCATTTTTCGTATGCTGTAGCGGATAAGTACGAAGGTATTGTAGTTTCCTCAACGACTAAAAAGAAAACTAAACTAATTGTAGATATAGGTTCTATAACAAAACATAATGGGATTACAGCAAGTGCATCTGGTAGAACGATAGTATATCTGGATAGCATATATAAGGAAGTAAAGCATGGGGATAGAATAATTTTTTCGGGAGAGGTGTTTAGCATTAGATCTGCGAAGAATCCAGCGGTCTTTGACTACAAGAAATTTCTTTTTTATAAGAAGATACATGATCAGTTTTTTGTAAAGGAAGGTAATTGGGAAATTGTGAATGCTGGAAATCTTAATTTTATCACACAGTATTCTCTCGATACTAGAACCTGGTGTCTATCTAAGCTTAGGAAGTATCTGAAGAAAAAAGATAACTTATCCATAGCATCTGCGATGTTGCTAGGATATAAGGAAGATATATCTAAGGAGCAAAAGTCAGCGTTTTCAGACACTGGAGCGATACATGTACTGGCGGTGTCAGGCTTGCATGTAGGCTTGCTCAGTCAGATCATTGCGATTATATTTCTGCTTTTTCCTAAACGGTACAAGAGCAGGGTGGCTATAGAATCTATTTGTAAGATTATTGCAATTTGGTTCTTCGTATTTATTACAGGGTCCCCACCTTCCGTTCAGAGAGCAGCGACAATGTTTACCTTGTATTATTTTGGGACCTTATTCAGCAAGAGAAGGAATAGCTATAATATTTTATCCGCAGCAGCATTAGGGATGTTAGTAGTGGATCCATACCAGTTATTTATGCTTAGTTTTCAATTCTCATTTTTAGCGCTGGGAAGTATTTTAGTGTTCACAAAAATGTTTTCAGATCGCATAACTTTTAAGAGTTGGTTTGCTGATTATGCTTGGAAATTATTCTGTGTTTCTCTAGCAGCTCAGGTATTGATTTTCCCGATATCTATTTATTATTTTCATCAGTTTCCTATTTACTTTTGGCTAAGTAGTATGATTGTTATTCCAGCAGCCTTTGTAATATTCGGAGCAGCTATAGCTATATTGATATTCGAACTATGCTTACCTCAGGTAAATGAAATTATACTTGGTCCATTCCTAGATACATTTATAGGATATGTAAATTATAGTATTTATACAATCCAGCAATTTCCTTACAGCAAATTGGAGGCATTGCATTTTGATGGTGTCCAGATGATACTGTTGTATAGTATCCTAGCATGTATAATCGGGTATCAGAAATTAGGAAAGAATACGATCTATCTAGCTACTGGATTGTTTATGGTATTACAAGTTTATTCTATAAGCAAGAATATAAAGCTTGGTCAGCAAAAAAGTCTTATTGTATACTCGATACCTAAGAGTTCCTTAATAGAACTTATGATAGGTAAGGAGAGCTATATTCTACATAAAAGTAATATCGATAATGATAAATATATTGCTGGAGGATATAGAATTACAAAAGGTATCAAAAAGCTAAACCATAGCTTCCTAGATCTACCAGATAATATAAATACAAACGGCCCTTTATTTCAGATGAATGGGAAAGTGATATACATACTAAATGACAGGACCTGTGTAGATCTGAAATATGAAGGAAAGATCGATCATCTTATAATACAAAATGTTACCTCAGATGTAATGAAGCAAGTGATAGATAGTCTGAATATAGAGCAGGTCATCATAGATGGAACAGTTTCTAGATATAAGATTCAAGAATGGGAAGCTAGCTACAAACAAAAGGGGATAGCCTATCACAATGTTATAACCGATGGATCGATCATGTTTTAAATATATATAGATTATGAAAACTATAATGAATCAAAAAGAACGAAATTCCACTATCTACCTGAGTTGTATTATAATGATCAGTATATTTTCTAGATACCTGATTCCTAAGTATTTTAGCCCAGCAAGTGAAGCAGAAAATCTGATAGCTACGGCAGTTATACAGAAACCAGTAGAGAAGGATGTTATCATTACTCTACAAAACTTTGATCCCAATAATGTTACTAAAGAAAAATTAGTATCATTTGGTATTAATAGAAAGACCGCGCAGTCATGGGAAAATTATATTTCTAAAAAGGGAAGATTCTACAAATCAATAGATGTGCTCAAGATACATGGAATGACTTATGAGGATTATGACTTTATAAAGGAGCACATTCATATTCCAAAAAAGAAGTGGGATAAGAAATCTAAAATGAAGCGCGAGATAATCAGGACTAATAAGTCTGCCTCAATTACTACAGCGTTAAAAGTTACTGAATCTTTTGATCCAAATATTGTTTCTAAAGAATTTCTTATAGAGGTGGGAATAAACAAAAGAGCTGTCAAATCTTGGAAAAATTACATAAGTAAGGGTGGTCACTTTTACTTAACTTCTGATGTGAAAAAAGTATATCATCTCACAGATGAGGAGTTTAATATTATCGAGCCTTTTATAAAAATAAGTAAGGCTGATAGATTAAATGCCTACAGAAATAATAAGAAAAGGGAATCTAATAAAAAAGGAAAAAATAATAAGACTGATCGAGTGAATGATAAGGCTAAGAAAGTGGATAAGAAACAAAACTTGAAAGTGATCCCTAGAAAAGAAAAATTCGTCACAGTAGAGATGAATACAGCTTCGGTAAAAGAGTGGCAAGCTTTACCAGGGATCGGACCGGTTCTGAGTAAAAGAATCGTTAAGTTCAGAGATAGATTAGGTGGTTTCCATAGTGTAGAGCAACTGGGGCAGGTATATGGACTAGAAGAGACTTTTTCAGATTTCTTACCTTTCTTACGATTAGAAAGGGGGTCGCATAAGCAACTTAATATATTCAGTAGTACAGAGAAAGAACTTAGTAAGCACATTCTAATATCCTATAAGGTAGCTAAAGCTTTAAAGCAGGTTGTAAAAGGAAATGATCAGCTTAGCAAAGAAGATATAATAAATATTAAAGGGGTAGACAAACAGACAATAAGAAAAGTACTACCTTATCTAGATCTAAACAATTGATTTAGTAGATTTTTTTTTCTTTTTAGTTAGGAAGGAGCTACCTAAATAATCCTTGATCATCGTAACGGATAATTTATTGAAGGGTGTGATCTTGTCATCGAGTAAGGCAATAAGCGCTTTTGTATTTTTCTCAGTGAGCTTGTTTTTTAATGCATGCATTAATTCTATGGCGGCTGAATAATTCGAAGATCTTAGAAATTTCAGTGCATAAGCTATCTGGTACTTTACGTTCTCTTTTCTTGTTCTGAGCAACGGAAGTTTTTCATATTCAGCAATATCTGATCGTTTTCTGTTGACTATTAATTTTTCTTTTGAAAAAGATTTATTTGATGTTTGGAAAATCGTTGTATAGTAAACTGATAGTTTACGTTTAGGATGAAGGAAATTATAGCTAACGCCTATTTTAGTATTGGAATATTCTATCATACTGTAGTTGATAATATCTGTATCATTATTATGTGAAATGAATATTTTGCCAGAGGCTGTCAGTAGTTTATTATCAAAATGACCAGTAATTAATAACTGAGAGGGTATGTCAAATAAATGTGTTCTCCGCTTAAGTGATGCATGAGATAATACAATATCTACAGGTGTAATATCTGAGTCTATAACTTTTTGTATATATGATTTAGAGTTGCAATGATCGTAGGATAATCCCAAAATATTTATATCGGAGATCCTACAAGTCTTCCCTGAAATCTCATTGACAAATTGAAGTTTTTTAGTTCTAGATAATAAGATTTTGTAATATTTGTCTTGATCATGATCGCCCTTGATAAATAGACAGGGAATAGCATTTTGTTCAAAATACAACATTAACATAGTACACGCATTATGAAAACCATGCCCGCAAGACCCATCACCTGTAAGATCGCCTGCTAAGAGTACGAGCTTAGGTTTTTCTTTTTCCACTATGGAAATATAGTGCTTGATAAAAAGGAATTTGAATTCAGTAAGAATTTCGCCACTATCTAGATAAGCATGAATATCCTGAAGGTTTATTTCTTTAGAGGCACTATGCCAGTGAAAATCTGATAGGGTAAGTATTTTCATTCGCGGATTAAATTTGAAACGTTATTTTTTCAAGAACTTATTTTTCTTTTAAATTATAAAAAAAATAAACTAGACAAGTATAAAATTAAATATTATGGCTAAAAATTAAAACGAAATGGAAGCAGTAGAATACGGCCTACCTAAAATGAAATATACAAAAAAAGAGTATGCTGAAAACAGCATACTCTAAGTTTAATTGGGGTGTTTATGTATCGTGTATTTGTATGTTATTCCTAAGATATAAAACAGAATGAATATTAGGTGTATAATGTAAAATATTTAACATTAAATATATTGAATCTGTTCTTCGGACACCTTAGGTAGAAACAGCACTGTATCGTTCTACAAAAGCTTTCATTTCTTCCACCATTTTTTTACTTCCCATGGCTACGGTGACCCTTTGGTGCATATTGACGATATCTAATTCCAGTATTCTTTCTAGTTGACAGCTTATCGCCATTCCTCCCGCTTGCTCTACAATCATAGCAAGTGGGTTAGCCTCATAAGATAGCCTAAGCTTGCCATGAGGATATTTTCTAGTATTAGGATATAGGAAGATTCCACCTTGGAACATTATACGATGTATATCAGATACCATACTACCTACATATCGTAACCGTAAGTTAAGATCTGAACAGTGATCTATATATCTTCTCATCTCTAAGTCAAACTTCAAATAATAGCCCTGATTTACAGAATAATAATTACCACTATCAGGCATTTTCATGTCTTTATGAGAGAGACAAAATTCTCCTATAGCTGGATCGAGTGTGAATCCATTGACCCCATTTCCAGTAGTATATACTAGTAAGGTGGATGTTCCATAAAGTACATATCCAGCAGCAACTTGTTCCGTACCTTTCTGTAGGAAATCTTCTTTCGTGCATTCTCCATCGGGACTAGATACTCTACGATAGATACCGAAAATAGTTCCTACACTTACATTGACATCTATATTAGA
>ENA-ORXT01000427-ORXT01000427.1-marine-metagenome-genome-assembly--contig:-NODE-427-length-67579-cov-14.330879_pt1 | contig 67579 bp, 57 predicted proteins | sample MGYA00237868_ERZ511482 | MGnify/ENA metagenome assembly ERZ511482 | reverse complement strand
GCCACGAGCGCAGGCGTTTCGCTCCCCTCAATCTCAACACTCACATTGTAGGTAATCAAAAACTGCCCCGGCTTTTTCTCCAAGGCGTTCCCGAGCACGAATTTGCCACGCACTTTGGAACCCGCCGGCACAGGCGCAAGGAAGCGCATTTTGTCGAAGCCGTAATTAACGCCTGTGTGTACGCCCTCGAGGACGAGGCCTGTGCCTTCAGAAAATTTCGAAAGCAAGGAGAGCGTCAGGAAACCATGGGCAATCGTTGTCCCGAAGGGGCTGTCTTTGGCCCGGTCGGGATCGATGTGGATATATTGATGGTCTTCAGTGACATCGGCGAATTGATTGATGCGGTTTTGGTCCACGCGGATCCAATCGCTGACGCCGATTTCGGTTCCAATTAAAGCCTGAAGCTCGCTCGGTTTGACTGTCTTGACCATTAGAAGTTCCTAAAAAGAATTGGCTTTAGCAAAGCCGTTCATGTGGTAATGGGCGTCCCCGAAGAGCTCTTGCAGAACGCGAATGCGCTTCATGTAAAGGCCTATATCGTATTCGTCCGTCATGCCCACGCCGCCAAACATTTGTACGCCTTCTTGCGAGACAAGTTTCGCCACGCTGCCGAGTTTGGCTTTGGCCATCGCGCAATAAAGGTCCGACTTCGGGTCGTTGCCGTCGAGCGCTGAGAGCGCGGCGTAAACCGCAGAACGCGCAATTTCGAGCTCTGTATACATGTGCGAAGCGCGGTGTTGCAGGGCCTGATATTCGCCAATAATTTTCCCAAATTGCTTGCGCTCTTTAATGTAGCCAACCGTGTCTTGGAACGCCTGCGCGCCTGCCCCGAGCAGCTCGGCCGCGACCGCCGCGCGGCCCGCATTAAGAACCTTGCCGAGCACTTCCATGCCATCATCAAGAGAGCCGAGAAGCGCATCGCCGGAAACTTCAACATCGTTCAAGTCAATACGCGCAGCATTATGCTGATCGACCATGATGGTGCGCTCGGTTTCAATGCCTTTGGTTTTTGGATCAACGATAAATAGCGAAATCCCCGCCTCGTCGCCGTCTTCGCCGGATGTGCGCGCGGCGACAATGAGCGCGTCCGCGACGTGGCCGTCAACAACCATGGCTTTGTGGCCATTTAGCTTGAACCCGTTACCGGATTTCACCGCTGTCGTCGATGTGCCCGCCGGATTGTGTTTTACGCCTTCGTCGAGCGCGAGGGCGAAGATAGCCTTGCCGCCTGCGATTTTCGGGAGCCATTCAGATTTCTGCTCAGCTGTGCCGCCTTCGCGAATGGCTGTTGCGGCCAAAATCGCCGTCGAGAGAAACGGAGATGCGGAAAGGTTACGGCCCATTTGCTCGGCGACTAATCCCGCCGCCATAAAGCCCATATCTACGCCGCCATGGTCTTCGTCAATCACGATACCCGCAAAGCCCATATCCGCCATCTCCGACCAAAGCCCGCGGTCAAATCCTGTCTCGTCCCGGTTTCCGGGGGAGCCGCGCAGCTCGCGCAGCTGTTTGACAGGGGCTTTTTCTTTGAAAAACCCTTCCGCCGTATCGCGGAGCATGACTTCATCTTCGTTTAAAACTAGGCCCATGACCTACGCTCCCGGCAGTTGTAGAATGTGTTTAGAAATAATGTTGAGCTGCACTTCTGATGTACCGCCCTCAATTGAATTGCCTTTCGTCCGAAGCCAAGAGCGCGAGAGCTTGCCCTCATTGGAGCGCTCAGATTCCCACTCAAGACCTTCATGGCCCGCCGCGTCCATCATCAATTCGAACTTACGCTTGTTCAGCTCGGTGCCGTAATATTTCAGCATGGAGCTATCCGCGCCCAGCGACGCGCCCGCCTTGGCTTCTGCAAGCTTGCGGCCCACGGTCAGGTTAAACGCCCATTCGTCAATTTCCATCTCCGCGATATCGCCCCGCAGCATTGGATCGGCTAACTTGCCATCCTCAAGACCTAGAGACGCCGCCGCGAGTTCATGCGTAGGACGCGCGAGGCCTTGGAGCGATTGACCGCCAATCATTTCGCGCTCATGGGTCAGTAGATATTTTGCAACATCCCAGCCTTTGTCACGCGTGCCGACGAGGTTCTTTTTCTCAACGCGGACATCCTCAAAGAACGTCTCGCAGAACGGTGAGCGGCCAGAGATAAGTTTGATCGGCTTCGCTTCGACGCCCGGAGTTTCCATATCGAACAGAACGAAGCTAATACCGTGATGCTTCTTGCCCGTATTGTCTGTACGAACAAGGCAGAAAATCCAGTCGGCTTGATCCGCGTATGACGTCCACACCTTCTGCCCGTTGACGATGAAATGATCGCCCCTATCTTCGCATTTTGTCGCGAGTGAGGCGAGGTCGGATCCTGCGCTCGGCTCAGAGTAACCTTGGCACCAACGAATTTCGCCGCGCGCGACAGGGGGTAAGAACTCAAGCTTTTGCTCTTCTGTACCAAATTTCAAAAGCGCGGGCCCAAGCATCCAAATACCAAATGATGACAGCGGCGAACGCGCGCCAATGCGGGCCATTTCTTTTTTAAGAACGCCCTCTTCTTTCCGGGTCAGTCCCGCACCGCCCAGCTCTTTCGGCCATGTCGGGACTGTGTAGCCTTTAGCCACGCAGTTTTCGAGCCACTGCTTTTGCGCCGGGCTAGAGAATTTCCAATTACGGCCACCCCAACATAAATCTTTATCGGACGTAACAGGCACGCGCATTTCTGCTGGGCAGTTTTCTTCAAGCCAAGCGCGGGTCTCGGTGCGGAATGTGTCTAAATCGCTCATTATGTTGCTACTCCTAAAGCTTTGGCGGCATTACCGACGAATTTCATCGTCTGGCCTGCGCCGGATGTGTATTCTTCCTGGCCTTCGCCGTCGCGAATTTTGCCGAGGTTTTTCATAACATTTTCTGCGGTTTGCTCGTCCGGGGTCAGATGAATACCTTGGGTTTCATAAACCTTGGTCGCGGCATAGCCGCCCGCGCCTGCGCACATGATGAGCCGGTTTGGCGCGTCGTCACAGACAAGCGGTATAAGGCCCGCCGTTACGCTTTCAACGGTCAATAATGCCAGCGCCTCTTCCGGCATTAAGCCTTCGGTCATGCGGGTTGCTGCCGTTGGCGAGAGCGCATTGACACGGATATCATATTTCGCGCCTTCGAGACAGAGCGTATTCATAAGGCCAACAACGCCGGTCTTGGCTGCGCCGTAATTGGTTTGGCCAAAATTCCCGTAATTGCCGGAGGACGATGTTGTCATAACGATACGTCCGTATTTGTTTTCTTTCATATGGTCCCAAACCGCTTTGGTGCAATTGACGGAGCCCATCAGGTGAACTTCAAGAACAAGCCTGAAATCATCCATTGTCATTTTGGAAAACGACTTATCGCGGAGAATACCGGCATTGTTGACGAGAATGTCCACCTTGCCCCATTTCTCTATAGCCGCATCAACCATGGCCTGAACTTCGTCCGGCTTGGTGACGTTCGCGCCGTTCGCTATGGCCTCGCCGCCCGCTTCAATAATCTCGGCGACCACTTGCTCGGCCATTGTGGCGGAGCCGCCCTCGCCCGTGACGCTACCGCCGAGGTCATTTACAATAACTTTAACGCCGCGCTTCGCAAGCTCTATCGCATGGCTACGACCCAAACCGCCGCCCGCGCCGGTGACGATGGCCACGCGGTCTTTGAATTCTACTGTGCTCATAATTTATTCCTTATCATTGAAATCGTGGCGTCTCACATTCGTTCGCCGTGGCCCGCTAAAATCGATACTCAATCGATTTTTCTGAGTAAACTCAGATTGCTATGCCACCTCGAAGAGACCCGCTGCGCCCATGCCGCCGCCGACGCACATTGTGCTGACAACGTATTTCACGCCGCGGCGTTTGCCTTCAATCAGGGCGTGAGCGACCATGCGCGCGCCGGACATGCCGTAAGGGTGACCGATAGAAATCGCGCCGCCGTTCACGTTCAGGTTCTCATTCGGAATACCAAGTTTGTCGCGGCAATAAATGACCTGCACAGCGAAGGCTTCGTTCAGTTCCCACAATCCGATATCATCCATTTTCAAGCCAGCTTTTTCGAGCAGTTTTGGAATAGCGTAGATCGGGCCGATGCCCATTTCGTCAGGCGCGAGGCCCGCAACCGCCATGCCGCGATATATCCCGAGAGGCGAGAGGTTACGCTTAGACGCTTCTTTGCCAGACATAAGAACGGACGCAGACGCGCCGTCAGAAAGCTGCGACGCGTTACCTGCCGTAATCACATGACCTTCGCCGCGAACAGCTTTCAGGCCAGACAGACCTTCGAGGTTCGTGCCCGGACGATTGCCTTCGTCCTTTGTCAGCGTAACTTCCTGCTCTGAGATTTCTTTAGTTTCTTTGTTCATAATTTTCATCACGGACGGCATGGGGACGATTTCATCGTCAAATTTACCGGCCTCTTGGGCCGCATGAGTGCGTTGCTGTGATTGCAGAGCGTATTCATCCTGAGCTTCGCGGGACACGCCGTAACGCTTGGCGACAGTTTCCGCCGTATCAATCATTTGCATGTAAGCCGTTGGGTGCATTTTGTAGAGCGCCGGGTCAGCTTCGACGCGCATCTCCGGAGTTTGGACTTTGGAAATGCTATCCAATCCACCGCCAACAGCTATATCCATGCCGTCGACAAGAATTTGCTTTGCGGCTATGCCGATGGCCATCATGCCGGATGAACACTGACGGTCGATTGTCATCGCAGACACGCTATCAGGCAAACCAGCGCGCAGAACGGCCATACGGGCCACATTTGAAGACTGGGAACCTTGCTGCAGGGCAGAGCCCATAATCACGTCTTCAACTTCGCCGCCTTCAAGGCCAGCGCGCGAGACTGCATTTTTGATAGCATGCGCCGCCATAGTCGGAGAATGCGTGTCGTTGAAAGCCCCGCGATACGCGCGGCCAATGGGGGTTCTTGCTGTGGATACTAATACGGCGTCTTTGCTCATGATGAACTCCTTAGGTGTGTTCGTGGATTATCGGTTTAAAAATGTGCCGAGACGTTCGGCCGTGTCTGAAATTTCGTAGGCCCTTGCGAGCTCTTCGCGGGTGGCTTCTTCTAGAGGGGCGTTATCTGCCGCGTAAGCGTATAAATCTGCATAAGCGTCAATCGCGCCTTGGGAATTGACGGCAATCGCGGCGGCGCGCTCTGCAACCAAAGCATCCAGCGCGACTTTGTCTTCGGCGGCTTCCAAGGCGATGCCGTATTGAACGGCGTCCGCGCCCAAAAATGTGCGGCCTGTGTAAGATAAATCCTTGGCACGCTGCGCACCGACAGCCCGCGGCAAAGTCTGGCTCATACCCCATGACGGACGCAGACCAAATTTTGCATGGGTATCGCCGAATTTCGTGTCTTTAGTAGTATAAATCATATCACACGAGAGCGCGACTTCGAGTCCGCCTGTAAAACAAGCCCCGTGGACTTTGGCTATGATCGGCACGTCCGACCCCCGAAGCGCGCGTCCACAGTTAATACCCGGCTCGTCGAATTGCGGATCAAGTTGACCATCCTTAGGGACAACTCCGTTCAAAACTTTCAAATCCATCCCGGCAGTAAATGCGCGCCCTGCCCCTTCAAGCACAATAACTTTGGCGCCTTTAGCCTTTGCGCCTTTAATAATGTCTGTCAGTTCAACCAGCATTTCCGGTAAAAACGCATTGAGCGCTTCAGGACGATTGAGCGTTACGGTCATAACGCCATTGTCTATATTCGACAGAATGTTATCGCTCATAAGAGGTCCCGTTGCTTGACAAGTTAAAATCAGACCGCAACATTCGATTTGCGTCTGACATACTATATGCTACTTGTTGCATATAAAGTCAAAGGGAGATGGTTCAAGGGTGAGCAGCGATAAAACTATCAAAATCGGAGGGGCGAGCGGATATTGGGGTGAAAGCGCTATGGCGACGCCGCAATTGCTTGCATCCGGCGGACTTGATTACATCGTCTATGACTACCTCGCCGAAATCACCATGTCGATCATGGCCCGCGCCAAAGCCAAAGACCCGACAAAGGGGTATGCCACAGCGTTCATAGACGAGGTCATGAAACCCCTCCTCCCGCAAATCGCAAAATCAGGCGTCAAGATTATTGCTAATGCGGGCGGCGTGAATCCGGAGGCCTGCGGCGAGGCCGTGCGGGCGTTGATAAAAGACAAAGGCTTGGATTTGAAAGTTGCCGTGATTACGGGTGATAACATTTTCGCCGATAAAGACGCGATTATTGCGAAAGCTCCTAAAGACATGTTTTCAGGCGCGGACGCGCCCAACGCCGACAAGGTTGCAAGCATCAATGTCTATTTGGGTGCCTTCCCCATAGCCAAAGTCTTGGACGTGGGCGCGGATATCGTCATTACAGGCCGCGTGGTCGATAGCGCCGTAACGCTAGGCGCATGTATTCATGAATTTGGCTGGAAAGAAGACGATTGGGATTTACTCGCCAGCGGTTCTCTTGCCGGACACATCCTCGAATGCGGCCCGCAAGCGACGGGCGGGAACTTCACCGATTGGGAGATGTCCGGCGATATCGCTAATATTGGCTATCCGATTGCGGAGATTGAGGCGGATGGTAGTTTCGTTACGACTAAACCTGAGAATACAGGCGGTATCGTCAATGTCGGCACTGTGTCAGAGCAAATGCTCTACGAGATCGGCGACCCCCAAAGTTATATCCTTCCTGATGTAACTTGCGATTTCTCCGAAGTCACCATTACGCAAACCGGCGATAACCGCGTGCAGGTGTCCCCCGCGAAAGGTCGCACGGCTCCGCCCACATACAAAACCTGCCTGACCTATATGGATGGTTGGCGCGCCGGAACTTACGTCACGATATACGGCGGCAATGCCACAGCCAAAGCCGCTAAGCTTTTTGATGCCGCTCTTGAGCGGGCAAATAAGACGCTCCGTCTGTTTAATCTCGGCGCGTACACAGATACAGATTGCGAGATATTAGGTTCGGGAAGCCAGATGGGCGAGACGCGCGAGAGCGACGAAGTCGTTATGAAAGTTGCCGTAAAACACCCCGACCCGAGGGGCGTGGGAATATTTTTAAAGGAGCTCGCAGGTATTGGCCTCGCCACGCCGCCGGGCTTGTCTGGATTCACAGGCGGAGGCCGCGCAAAGCCGTCGCCTGTTGTGCAGTTATTTTCGTATGTGACTCCGAAGCGCGATGTAACCATCACAACTAACGTCGAAGGTAAGAAAGAACTCTTCTTACCGTCCCTGCTTTTTGGAAAAAACGCTAGGGGGGGAAGTGGCCGAAGCGTAGCGGAGGTCGATGGGGGGCAACTCTCCTCAAGCACCATAATTCCGCATCTAGTCGAGAGTATCTCCCCATCCCCCCTGCGGGTTACTTCCCCCCCTAGCGTTTTTTCCAAAACGCAGGGACGGGGAGAAGAAGAGATCAACGTCCCCCTCATAAAACTCGCATGGGGGCGGTCTGGGGATAAGGGCAATAAGGCCAATATTGGTATCATTGCGCGCAAGGCCGTATACCTACCCTATATCTGGGCGGCATTGACAACCGAAAAAATAAGCAATTTTTACAATCACTTTGACGCGAAACCCAATGCGATTAAACGCTTCCACCTTCCTGGTTCCAACGCCATGAACATCCTCATCGATAATGTCCTCGGCGGTGGCGGGCCGGCCTCATTGCGCAATGACGCACAGGCGAAGGGCTACTCCCAAATCCTGCTTGCGCAATCCATTCCCGTCTCAAAATCCATAGCGGAAAGTCTCTGATGGCCGTCTTTAAATCCAAAGTGAATACGGCGTCGGAGAGCTATAAAAAGAACCGCGAGGACATGCTGGCGCTCATCGGAAAACTGGACGAGCTCAACGCCCGCGCGCCAGCCATATCTGCGTCCAAGAAACCCCGCTTCGACAAACGCGGACAGCTCCTGCCCCGGGAACGCTTGGCCCGCCTTTTAGACCCCGGCATGCCCTATCTTGAGATCAGCAATATTGCAGGCTACATGCTCGACACTAAGACGGAAGAGAAATCTATCCCGGGTAGCTCCATCATGTGCGGCATTGGTTTCATCAAAGGCACACGCTGCGTTATTGTCACGGACGATAGCGGCATCAAGGCGGGGTCCCTGACAACGGCTGGCGGATACCGTCTCGAGCGCGGCCAGCAAATCGCCATGGAACAGAAGCTCCCCTTTGTGCATCTCGTCGAGAGCGCGGGCGGCGATTTATTGAATTACACAGTGGAGAACTTCCTCGAAGGCGGACGGTTGTTCGCCAATCTCGCCAAACTGTCCAAAATGGGCATACCTGTGCTGTCTATCCTGCATGGGTCTTCCACTGCAGGAGGGGCTTACATGCCCGGTCTGTCTGATTACGTTGTCGCCATTAAGGGCGGGGGGAAAGCGTTTCTTGCAGGCCCGCCCCTACTCTTGGCTGCGACGGGTGAAGTCGCCACAGCCGACGAGCTCGGCGGGGCGGAAATGCATGCGAGTATTTCTGGCCTTGTGGAATATCTGGCGGAGAATGACGGTGAAGGCGTGCAAATTATGCGCGAAATCGTGGAGCGGCTGGGCTGGAATACACGCTGCCCAGAGCCAAAACTCAAGACCTACACCGAACCTGTCCTTGATCCGGACGAGATTTGCGGCATTGTCCCCGTCAATTATCGCACGCCCTATGACGTTCGCGAAGTCATCGCCCGCGTCGTAGACGGGTCTGATTTCTCGGACTTTAAACCGCGCTACGGCGTCTCGACCGTTTGCGCACAAGCCGAAATCCAAGGCTATCGCTGCGGAATTATTTCGAATAACGGCCCTATCGACCCGAACGGCGCGACGAAAGCCGCGCAATTCATACAGCTCATGGATCAGGCCGATACACCTATCATCTTCCTGCAAAACACGACGGGCTATATGGTTGGCAAGGAATACGAACAGGCCGGCATGATTAAGCACGGGTCCAAAATGATCCAGGCCGTCACCAACACCTCCATCCCGCGTCTGACCCTGATGATTGGCGCAAGTTTCGGAGCGGGCAATTACGGCATGTGCGGGCGGGGCTATGACCCGGATTTCTTAATGACATGGCCCAATGCGGCAACGGGCGTCATGGGCGGAGAGCAAGCCGCAACCGTTATGGAAATCGTCGCCACGGCGCAAGCCAAGCGCGCGGGCGTGGATATCGACGCGGAGAAAGCCGCGAAGCAAAAGGCGATGCTGACGCATATTTTCGATAGCCAATCAAGCGCCTTTTATACCTCCGGGCACCTTTGTGATGACGGCATGATCGACCCCCGCGATACCCGCAATGTTCTTGGTTTTCAGCTCGCGACAGTCTGGGAAAGCCGCAACCGAGCAGTCAAAGAGAACAGCTTCGGCATAGCGAGGATGTAAGAATGATAACTTTACCAAGCACCTCTAAGATATTGAATGAATTGAATAAAGGTTGGCTGACTATCTGGTTTAACTCGCCGGACAACCGCAATGCTTTGAGCACGGAATTAACCACGGATCTCATCGCAACTCTTAATGCTATCAAAGATGACCGCTCCATTCGCGGCATTACGATACGCGGCAAGGGCGGGATATTTTGCGCTGGCGGTGACCTCAAAAGTTTCAACACATCCCAGTCTGGCGGCGCGTCTAAAAAGAGCTTCGCCGCCATGAACCGCGGCGCGGGCGACATGTTTGACCTCATCCAGTCTATGCCGCAAGTCGTCATCGCTTATGTCGAAGGCGCGGCGATTGCGGGCGGGCTCGGGCTGATGTGCTGCGCGGATGTTATCGTTGTTAATGCTGATGCGAAGTTCGCCCTGACTGAAACTATGATCGGAATCGCGCCCGCGCAAATCGCGCCGATTGTTGTGGCGCGCACAGGCCTGCCTATTGCTAGGCGTATCATGTTGACGGGCGCGCGGTTTACGGGGGCGCAGACGCCGGATTATAACCTCTCAGATTTCGTCGTGAAAGACGCAGCTGAATTTGCGATCGTTGAAGCGGGCCTGATAAAAGGCGTGATGAAATGCGCTCCGGGAGCGGTTGGCATAACCAAAGAAATCCTTATCGCCACGCCGCATCTGGGCCGCGAGGCCCAAAAGGACTTTGCTGCAGAAAAATTCGCGCAGTGCATGATGTCTGATGAAGGCCGTGAAGGCATCGCCAGCTTTGTCGAGAAGCGCAAACCGAAATGGGCAGAGTGATGGCTAATGTCAACCTCACGCCTTTTGATAGCGTTCTCGTCGCCAATCGCGGAGAGATTGCTTGCCGAATTATGAAGACGGCCAGAGCAATGGGCTTACGGACGATTGCCGTTTATTCCGAAGCAGACGCAGGCGCACCGCATGTAAAGATGGCCGACCAAGCGTACCTCCTAGGCCCTGCCCCCGTCGGTGAGAGCTACCTCGTTCAAAACAAAATTCTCGCAGCCGCAAAAGCCACAGGCGCGCAGGCTATCCACCCTGGGTATGGTTTTCTCTCTGAAAACTCAGCCTTTGCGAAATCGTGTAAAAAAGCGGGCATAGTCTTTATAGGCCCTGAGCCTGACGCCATTGACCTCATGGGCGACAAGGCGAAATCCAAGCGCCGCATGATTAAAGCGGGCGTGCCCTGCGTGCCTGGCTATCAGGGCGAGAAACAAGACGACAAAACCCTCATCGCCGCATCCAAAGACATTGGTTTTCCGATTATGGTCAAAGCGGCGGCAGGCGGCGGCGGGCGCGGCATGCGCTTTGTGGAGACGGCCAAAGCCCTGCCGGACGCGATCAAAGACGCACGTTCAGAGGCTGCTAATGCGTTCGGCTCTGACGTGCTCATCCTAGAGCGCGCCGTGCAGCAGCCGCGCCACGTAGAAATTCAAGTCTTCGCGGACAAATACGGCAATACGATACATCTGGGGGAGCGGGACTGTTCCGTGCAGCGCCGCCATCAGAAAGTCCTAGAAGAAGTGCCCTGCCCGGTTATGACGCCGAAGCTGCGCGCCGCTATGGGTGCATCCGCGGTTAAAGCGGCCAAAGATATTGGCTATGTCGGCGCGGGCACAGTTGAGTTTATGCTCGAAGCTTCCGGTGAGTTTTTCTTTCTAGAGATGAATACGCGTCTTCAAGTCGAACATCCCGTCACAGAAATGGTTACAGGCCTAGATCTCGTCGCCCTTCAAATCCGCGTGGCGCGCGGCGAAAATCTCGGTCTCACACAAGACGACATCATTTTAAACGGTCACGCCATTGAAGCCCGTCTCTACGCGGAAGACCCGGCAGCGGACTTCCTCCCCGCCACAGGCTCGATTGACCTCTGGGTTCCCGCGAGCGGCGACGGAATCCGCATTGATAGCGGGATTAAGACCGGCGGAGAGGTTTCGCCTTTCTATGACCCTATGATTGCGAAAGTCATTGCGTATGGGGCTACTCGCGACGAAGCCCGCTTGAAACTCATCAGCGCACTGAAAGACACGGCCATTATGGGCGTGACGACCAATAAGAGCTTTCTCATTGATGCCCTCTCAAAAGCGGCCTTCATCAAAGGCGAAGCGACTACAGCATTCATCGCCGAGAATTTCGAAGAGGCAGACCTAAAAGGCGAAACCCTATCCTTAAAAGACGCGGCGGTTGGGGCGGTCATTCAATACAGCCTATCTCGCGACGCGGCCTTGGCCAGCGCGGTGCATATTGCGCCGAGCCTTCGCAATTGGTCATCAGCGACAAAAATTGGCACGCCCTATATTTACGATGACCTTCGCCTTGTCGTGACGCCGCAAGGCCCGGATCATTATCATGTGGCTTCTGGTGAGCAGACTCTGGACGTGCGGGTTTTATCGCGCGGAGTCCACGAGGCTCAAACGACTTTGGACGGATCGCGTATCAAAGTGCAATTTCATTCAGGGCATGAGTCAAAAATCCAAATATCCATCGATGGCCGGACGCATACGCTCATAAATCAAACCCTAATTATGGCGAGCGCAGCGGAGGCTGTGGGCGGCGGGTCAGTCCTTGCGCCCATGCATGGGTCACTCCTCGAAGTCTTTGTGAAGGCGGGCGACACGGTCTCCAAAGGCCAACGCCTCGCCATTCTGGAAGCCATGAAAATGCAGCATGAAATTCTGGCGGAAGTGGACGGCACTGTTGCAGAAATTCATATTGAAGCGGGCACACAGATTGCGGCGGATACGCTGATGATTGAAATTAAAGAGGATACGTAAAATGCAAGAAGGCACTATGAAAGAGGCTTGGGATTTTAAAAACGAATGCGATTCTATAGCGGCTATCTTGGATGGTAAGACAGAGGCCGAATTACAAACATCCACCCTCTTCAAAGGCTGGACAATCAACGACATCATTGGACATCTGCACCTTTGGAATATCGCGGCAAACCAGACCTTGTCCGATCCGGAAGAATTTCAGATATTTATCAAAGAGGCCATGGGGCACTTGATCTCCGGCAAGACCCACCCCGAAGTTCAGGCCGAAATATTCAAAGGGAAATCGGCCACAGACATCTATGCGGAATGGAAAGATTACTATCCCAAAACCGCCGATAATTACGCCAAAGCAGACGCCGAACAACGGGTGAAATGGGCGGGGCCGGACATGTCTGCGCGCTCCTCTATCATTGCCCGGCAGATGGAACATTGGGCGCATGCGCAAGCGATATTTGATGTGCTGGGACTTACGCGCCAAAACGAAGACCGCCTAAAAAACGTCGCTCATATCGGGGTCACGACATATAGCTGGTCGTTTAAAGTCAAAGGCCTTGAGCCGATAAAACCCAAACCCTATGTCCGCCTGACCGCCCCGTCCGGCGCGATCTGGGAATGGAATGACCCGCAAGAGGACAACCGCGTGGAAGGCTCCGCCGAAGAGTTCTCCCAAGTTGTCACCCAGTGCCGGAACATTGGCGACACATCTTTAAAAACTGTCGGTGAAGCCGCCACAAAGTGGATGAATATCGCCCAATGTTTTGCAGGTGGCCCCGAAACGGCTCCGGCTAAAGGCGCCCGACACAAAGCGTAATGCCGTAAAACCTAACACCAAACTTAATAACCCAGAGAAAGAAATCCCTATGAAAGCCCTCGTCTGCAAAGAATTCGCGCCGTTCGCGCAGCATAAAGTCATCGACGTCGACGCCCCGACGATAAAGCCCGGCCATGTGCGCCTTAAAATTCATGCTGCGGGGGTGAACTTCCCGGATATCCTGATGGTTCAGGGTCAGTATCAGGTAAAGCCGCCCTTCCCGTTTATCGCAGGCGCAGAGTGTGCGGGCGAGATTATTGAGGTTGGCGAAGGTGTAGAGCACCTGAAAGTCGGACGGCGCGTTGCCGCCCTACCCGGCGTCGGATGCTTTGCTGAGGAAGCCGTCGTGCCTGCGGAAATCTGCGTACCGATTTCTGATAAGATGTCCTACGAGGAAGCGGCGGGCTTTGTCATGGTCTACGCGACTTCGCATCACGCGCTCAAAGACCGCTCCGATTTGAAACCCGGCGAAACGCTCCTTGTACTCGGCGCGGCAGGCGGCGTAGGCCTCACGGCGGTAGAGCTTGGCAAACGCATGGGGGCAACAGTAATCGCAGCGGCCAGCACCCAGGAAAAACTGGATATCTGTAAAGAATACGGCGCGGATCACGGTATTCTTTATACCGAGGAAGACCTGAAAGCGCGCGTGCGGGAACTGACGGACGGCAAAGGCGCAGATGTCTGTTACGACCCCGTCGGCGATAAATTTGCCGAGCCAGCCCTGCGGTCGCTGGCTTGGGGCGGGCGCTACCTCGTGATTGGCTTTGCCGGCGGCGATATCCCGAAAGTGGCGTTTAACTGGATGCTCCTGAAAGAAGTCGATGTACGCGGTATTCATTGGGGCGCGTGGATCCCGAAAAATCCGAAAGGCCATATGGAAAATATGGGCGAGCTTATGGCCATGTTTGAAAAGGGCGAGATAAAGCCGCGTGTGTCAGGCTCTCATAAACTCGAGAATTTCGCAGATGCGTTTACGGCTCTAACGGAACGCCGCGTTATGGGTAAAGTCGTTCTGACGATGTAATATCATGTCATAAAATACACTCAGAAACCCTACCGCCGTCTTTCAGACAGCGAGTTTATGAGTGGCACAAAAAAAACCCGCGTTCTCTCCCCAGGACGCGGGTTTTCTTATTGGCGAACACAATACGGTTCGCCGGGTTCGGCTTTTTTTAAAGCCGCTCCCCCCTAGTAACTTGCTTAAAAGTTATAGCGCGCATTCACGCCGTATGTGCGCGGCGGGCTCGCATATCCATTAAAGGACCCCGCCTGCGCTACCGTTGGGAAGTTCGTAATCAGGAACTCATCATTAAGGAGGTTCCGTCCCCAAATTGAAACACCGACTTGGCCAAAATTCATGCCGGCACTGGCATTGAAAATGCTGATACCGCGTTCACGGAAACCACCGGGTTCAAGAGCAATATTGATGGCGGCAGCATCCCCGCCGTCTTGTATATCAACATCACTTTCATATTGGTGGTCGGCACGAACATAAGCGTCATTTACACCGACTGCAAAATTGTAAGCAATAGACGTGGATAGTGCGAGCTTAGGCGTACCGGCGGGTGTCTGACCGGACAAATCGCCAACTGCACTGGCTGTAAACGAATCGTATTTTGGATCCAAATATGTACCTGAACTGCCAAGCGTTAACCCCTCTAAAGGCTTATACTGCGCTTCCCACTCAACACCGCGCACAGATTGTTCTTCGGCATTGGCCAAAGAGAACGCTGCGCCCGTAAAGACATTGGATTGAAAGTTTTTAATCGTTTGATCAAAGATAGCCACGTTCACAGACACTTGGTCAAACTTGGCTTTGATTCCAAATTCAAAAACGGAGGCTTCTTCTGGTTCCGCAAAACGTGTGCCCGGCACAAGGTTAAACGGCGCGTTTCCATTTGGATATAGAGCTGCGATCGTTGCTACTGTCGGCTTTGTATCGCGAGATAGGTTCCAAGATGTTGATTTGTAGCCCGTCGCATAACTGCCGTAAACATTGATGTCGTCATTCACGTCATAGGCCAGGCGGATTGTATAATCGATATTCGTGTCTTTTGAACGGCCACTTTCAATACCATTAGGAAGTTCAATTAGCTGTGGTAAGAACTGAAGACCGCTGATGCCCGCAATATTGGCCTCTACGCCCGCTTGAATAGCCGCCGTTGTCCCCGGCGCCCCGGCTTCAACTGCGGCGATATTGGCTGGCGTCGGCGCCAGACCTGTTGCCCCTTGAAAACCCAAACCAAAGAAGGCTGCTGGAATAGCACCGCCATTTACTGTGCGCAGGTCCGTATTGGAGAAAATATCCGTATTGTCTTGACGCACTGAGATGTGCTTGGAGTCATTGACGTAAGCGACACCCGCAGTTGCGGTCAGGCGATCAGAAATCTCATAGTCAAACTGTCCAAACGCATTGAATGTCGTATTATCTTGCTCTGAGAACTCTGCAACGCCGTCACCCGGCTGGAAAAACGTATTTTGAGGGACACCTGACAGGAATTCCAAAGTCCCGGCGAGCGTTTGACTGCCTAAAAGAGCGCCAACATAAGGTCGCCACGCCTGACCGAAGAAAATACCATCTGTTTGGCTTAAACTTTCCTCGAATACATAAGCGCCCACAATGCCGTTGAGCGGCCCGTCGAAATTTGAAGTGAACCGCAGCTCTTGGGTAAATGTGTCAATATCGAGGGATTTCGGGTTTCCGCCGATCATATCAGCGCTATTGAAATCAACGTCGCCATCATTGGTATTGTTAGAATTTCGGTAAGATGTGATCGATGACATCGTGATAACTTCGCTTAAATCCACATCTGCGTGAAAAGAAACTCCGTAATTTTCCGCTTCGTTTTCAGGCTCAAAAGACAGAGCCGTCGTGTAGCTGAAGGGGTCAGAAATGACCTGTCCACCGATTAAAGGTACAGCCGCACCTGTCGGACCATTGACGAGATTGGGCGCAAAACAACAAATTTCATCGAGTTTGTCATAATCAGCAATCAAACGGAATTCGATGTCATCACGCGGTTGAAACAGTAATTGGCCTCGAAGTGAGTAACGATTCCGGTCATTAAGGTCATTCCCTGTAACAACATTCTCAGCATAACCATCTCGGTTATTATACGTTCCGCCGAGGCTGTAGGCGACACTGTCAGAAAGCGGGCCGCTCACATAGGCGCGCGCATTCAAATTATTGTAATTTCCATAACCAAGCTCTGCATAGCCTTCGGTCTCGAAACTCGGTTTAGCCGTGACGACACTGATAACACCTGCAGAGGCATTTTTACCAAAGAGTGTGGATTGCGGCCCGCGAAGCACTTCAACACGCTCAAGCTTCGGAAGATCGCCAATTTGCGCCGCAGTCCGGGACCGATAAACGCCATCAATAAAGACACCAACAGATGGCTCAATACCCGCATTATTTGCACCATTCCCGAAACCCCGGATTATAAAATTGGTTTGGGTTGAGTTTTGAAGCTGCGACACCCGCAATGACGGAACCACCGATTGAAGGTCAAGAATATCTAAAATTTGCGCTTTCTCGATGGTTTCAGATGTCGTAACCGTTACAGCAATAGGAACCTCCTGCAATGTCTGTGCACGCTTTGTGGCCGTCACGATGATTTCATCTTGGTCTTGCGCCGCGGCTGGCAGGACCATAGCTGCGGCCATGAGTGTCGATGTACCCAGTAAGATAGATTTTTTGAACATTATATTCCCCTGTGTCCTAGATTTAATTAGGCATGAAGCGCTGAACCTTTGTGGCTTTTTGTCGCATCATAATTATTGGTATAACGGGGCGTTAACTTTTTCAAGTGAAACTTGATGAGCGGTTTTTAAATAAATATATAAATTAAAGCCCATATGAGCCTGTTAAAACACAAAAAACCCGCGGCCCTTCAAAGGGACACGCGGGTTTTGTTTTGACGAACCGGCGAGCGGTTCGTCAGAAATTAGATTTTCAGACCTGTTGCCTAAAAGTCGAAACGTAGTGCAGCGCCATATGTACGCGGCTGGTTCGGATAGGCATTGACTGTTCCAGATTGAACAACGCCCGGGAACGCACTTGTATATGTTTCGTGGTTAAACAGGTTGTTACTCCAGAAACGCAAACCCAGACCGTTGTTGAAATCAAAACCAACAGAAGCATTCACGAGACTCGTATCGCGGGTCAGACCTGCAATATTGTCAACGATCTGAACTTTGTCCTCATACTGGTAATTACCCCGAATGTAGGCTTCCATGCCATTTTCCAATTCATGCGTGTAGGTCGCAGACGCTGTTAAAGCAATCTCATTGATACCGGCAGGTTTTTCGCCAGATAAATCAACCGTCGTGCCATTCGGCCCTGGAGCCGCTACGAATGAATCATAAGTTGGATCCTGTAGCACACCCGCAAATGTGAGGGTTAAAGGCTCAATCGGTGTAAAGCTCGAATCAAATTCGATGCCCCGTGTTGATTGTTGACCCGCATTGGCAAGTACGAAACCTGTACCTTGAAAGATTGTTGACTGGAAGTTATTAACCGTCTGGTCAAAGACCGCGATGTTAATCGCGCCCATTGAGAATCGAGCCTTCGCGCCTAATTCGAAGACTTCAACCGTTTCAGGGGCCGAGAAGCGTGTCCCGAAGTTACGCCCCGTTGCCGGGTTGTAGTTATTCGGAAGCAAACCTGCCGCCTGAAGCGCTAGAGCATCTGCTTGGAATGGACGCGAGTCGCGTGTCAGGTTCCATGATGAAGCTTTGAAACCTGTCGCATAACTACCATAAACATTGATATTGTCGTTCACTTCATACGCCGCTTTGAGCGTATAAGTGAATTCATCATCATTTGTACGGCCATTTTCAACAGAGTTCGGGAATTCCAAGAATTGCGGCTGGAACTGAAGGGCATACAAACCGGCTAGCGGGCTGTTTGGACTTGCAGCAAGACCGGCTGATGCACCCAAAACATTATTCACATAACCTTGCGCCGCAGCACCAAATGCCCCAGAAGCCGCCGATTGGAAGTTCGCGGGTGTGAAGGGTAAATTCAAGGCTTGCATGAATGACGGAACGCCAGGCGCGCCGTTTAGGAAAATCCCTGTAGAAATAACCGCTGTACCATCGGCGCCTTCTAAATCGACATTACCAAATTCATCATTGTTAACAGTGCTACCTGAAACACGCTTCTTATCTTTCGTGAAGTTACCACCAGCCGTAAGCGTCAAACGATTATTCACTTCGTAATCAACCGTACCAAAGATTGAGTAAGCCTTATCTTTTTGAACAAACTTCTCATCAATTCTTACGCCTTCGCCAAAGAATGTGTTGGGCGCAAAGCCAAGGATTTGCTCGATACCGCCAAGCGCACCGCCAGAGAGGAAATCAATGTAAGGGCGTGTATCTGAGCCATAGATAAGGCCAGAATCCTGATCGATTGTTTCGTCAAAATAGTAACCGCCGATCATCCACTCAAACTGATTGCCGCTGTTAGAAGCGAGACGAAGTTCTTGTGTGAAGGTATCCAAAATATTCGTTTGAAATGTATCTCTCAAAATATCCAGAGAGTTAAAGTCAGAGTCGCTTACGAAAGACGAGTCTGTTTTACGAATAGCTGTGATCGACGTAAGTGAGGCAAAGCCAAGATCATAATTAACCTGAGCTGAGAAGCCGCTATCTTCAATGTCATTCTTCGTCGGGCTGTTTGTGAAAGTCTCATAAGAGAACTGATCTGCTGCAGAGGGCTGCTGTCCACCGAGTATATTGATCAAATCACGCGCTCTTGTTGGTGCTGCTGCGCTTAGAGGGCCGTCGATTGCAACGCCTGTACCGCAACAATTCTCGGACAAATCGCTCATATCGCCGATGACACGTACTGACAACGCATCTGTAGGCTCCCACAAAAGTTGTCCGCGAAGGTTGAAACGCTCAATATTGTTAAGCTCGTCGCCGCCCGCGCCTGTATTTTCAAAATAACCATCACGTTTTTGGTAACCTATACCGAGGCTGACAGCGACAGTTTCGGAAACGCCGCCCGTGAGATAACCTTTGAGGTAATTCTGGTTATAATTGCCATAGCCACCTTCGAGGTAACCCGTTGTCTCAAATTGTGGCTTTTCTGTCACAATGCTCACAACACCCGCAGAGGCATTTTTACCAAAGAGTGTTGACTGAGGGCCAGACAGGACTTCGATGCGTTCAAGAGCAGGAAGGTCACTGATTTGGGCTGCGGCACGTGAACGGTAAACACCGTCAATGAAAAGTCCAACCGCTGGCTCGATACCGTAATTGTTACCGCCATTACCGAATCCGCGAATAGTCAATGTTGTGTTGGCTGAGTTTTGGAGCTGCGATACGCGGAACGTTGGAACAACGCTCTGTAAGTCTTTAATATCTAAAATCTGGGCTTTCTGAATAACGTCAGCAGAGGTCACTGTTACGGCGACTGGCGTGGCTTGCAATGTTTGCGGGCGCTTGGTGGCCGTCACAATAATTTCGTCTTGCATTTGAGCGGCCGCCGGCATTGCGATAGCCGCAGCCATGAGTGTTGACGTACCGAGCAGAATTGATTTCTTGAACATAGAGTTCCCTTAATTTAAGTGTGTTAATTATGACAGCGCTTATGTAGCTTATGAGTGCGTACGCTTTGCACTTGGGCTACATTACACATTCGTGAGTTTCAAGCATTTGTGCGGGCTTAACTGTGCTTTTGAACCAGCTGTGTCATAATAGTCACACCTGTTACGCTGCCTATACGCCTCCCTTCCAACTTTTACCACATTTGGGGCATTTGTTTTTGTAAATTCACCCAAAAATCATTGCATTAACCCTCGTCTTGTCGTTACAGCGTAGGCATGTCTTCAAAACTCCATACCCGCGTTTCCACAGAAGAAGAATCCGGGGCCCGTGCTGACAAATGGCTTGCCAGCTGGACGGGTCTTTCGCGTGCGCGAATCAAGGCTTTAATTGAAAGCGAACAGGTCCGGGCTGACGGCGAGCTTATTCTGTCCCCGACCACAAAAGTGAAGCCAGAAGTCGAATACGGCGTCTTTGTCCCCCCGCCTGTTGATGACACACCTATGCCGCAGGATATCCCCTTGGACATTCTGTTTGAAGATGATCAGCTCATTGTCGTCAACAAGGCGGCGGGTATGACGGTTCATCCCGCCCCCGGCTCGCGCTCTGAAACCCTTGTTAACGCCCTGCTCTATCACGCCAAGGATAGCCTCTCAGGTATTGGCGGCGTTATGCGCCCCGGCATTGTCCACCGCATCGATAAAGACACAAGCGGCGTATTGATCGTCGCGAAGACCGACCTCGCCCACCAGTTTCTCTCCAAGCAATTCGCCAAACACACCGCTGAGCGGCATTACATCTGCTTTGCGCGCAACGGCCCCAAGCCCCGCTCTGGCCGTGTGGAAAGCCGCATTGCCCGCTCGCCCCATGACCGCAAAAAACAAGCGGTAGTGCGCGGGACGTGGAACGACATGGAAGCGTCTGAACATGGCCGCCACGCCGTCACCAATTACAAATATATTAGAGGCTACGGGCAGCAACCTGGCGCTTCCATCGGTTCTCCGCGTGTGAGCAAACTCGAATGCCGTCTTGAAACAGGCCGAACGCATCAAATCCGCGTGCATATGGCCCATAATGGATGCCCGCTTCTGGGAGATCCGCTCTACGGTAAACAGCGCGCATTTAATACGACGAAGCATCCGGCTGAAATTGCCGTGCGCGACGCGATTGCCGCCTTTAAACGCCAAGCCTTGCATGCAGCCAGCCTCGGCTTTGTGCATCCCACAAGCAAAGAGAAGATGACGTTTGAAACGCCCTTACCGCCGGATATGGCGGCACTGGAGGCGGTTCTTGAATCTCTGCCGTAAAATACTCCCGTATATCTGACAAAAATTTCATCCATTGTGACCTTTAAATCATGTCTATATTTCCTATATAGTACTGTCAGGAGAATACATGACTAAGAAAACAACGACATTACCGGCGAAAAAATCCGCCTCTAAGGCGACCAAAAAGGATGCCAGCTATAGCGGCAATATGAGCTTGTCTATGAAGCTCTCGCCTGAACAGGGACTGTCGAGCTATTTGTCCGAAATCCGGAAATTCCCGATGCTGGAAAAAGACCAAGAATTTATGCTGGCAAAACGCTGGCAACAGCATCAGGATTCAGATGCCGCTGAGCAAATGGTGACATCACATCTGCGCCTCGTGGCCAAAATTGCTATGGGCTATCGCGGTTATGGATTGCCTATCGGCGAAGTTATCTCTGAAGGCAATGTCGGCCTCATGCAAGCCGTCAAGAAATTTGACCCCGATAAGGGATTCCGCCTGTCCACATACGCGATGTGGTGGATCCGCGCCGCAATTCAGGAATATGTCCTGCGCTCATGGAGCCTCGTCAAAATGGGCACGACTGCGGCTCAGAAAAAGCTGTTTTTCAACCTACGCCGGATGAAAGGCGAGATGAAAGCGATTGAGGACGGGGACCTGAAGCCTGAAGACCTCAAGAAAATCGCCACGCGCCTGAACGTCAAAGAATCAGAAGTCACGTCCATGAACCGGCGCATGTCCCGCGGCGGCGACGCGTCTTTGAATGTGCAAATCGGCAGCGAGGACGGCGGCGCGGAATGGCAAGATTGGCTCGAGGACGAAGACGCGGTTTCTCAGGAAACCCAGCTGGGCAACGAGCAAGAGCACGATGCCCGCATGGACCTTTTACATGAAGCCATGTCAGATTTAAACGAGCGCGAGCGCGATATCATCATGAAGCGCCGCCTCTCTGACAGCCCGCAAACGCTAGAGCAACTAGCGGGTGTTTACAAAGTTAGCCGCGAGCGCATTCGCCAGATTGAAGCCCGTGCGTTCGAGAAACTGCAAGAGGCTATGCTTAAAGCCGCTGGCTCCGCGGGCCTTATCGAAGCTGAGCCGGCCTAGGCTGGTATTACGGGCGTAAAACCTCCGCCTTTTGTGCGAAAATTAGTGGTCTGTCCCTAATACACACGGGCCGCAAAGAAAAAAGCCTGTCCCGCATAAGTATAGACCCGTACGTCAAACTTCAGAGCTACCGCTTTGCCTTTTAGGAAAAGCCCTCGCACGAACGGCGGGGCAAATTCTGTCTGACGATTTAAACGAAGTCGATGACGAGCTCGCTCACTTGTCAAACCACGCTCATTTTCTTTGAGCTAATTAGTAGCCGAAACTTAGGCTGGAGAAGGTGGTATCGAAATCGCCCATAGGATGGTCTTCAATAGGGTCAGACCAAACAGCGTGAATCATCCACTGCCCGGCGGAAGGCTTGCGGAAACTCACCAAGCCATCTTCATCGGATATCTTCGCCGCAATATCTCCGGCCATCGTATCAAGGCTGACAAAGACAATTTGCGCGCCTTCAAGCGGCAGGCCGCGGTAGAAAACAGTCGCTTCAATTTCCCCGTCCGCATTGGCCCGGTAAGGGTTGGCTACAATCTCAAGGGTCATACCGAGAGGCTTAGCGACAAAGTCAGGGGCAGCTTCGGGCACATCCCCGACAAGCATCAAGCTCTTGCCCCGGCGGGAGTAAATTTCTCGTCCTGCTTCGGCCTGCGTTTTCGCATCTTTGCGCGCGGACATAATGGACGTCAGGCCTTCTTCTTTAAGATATGCATTGAATGCCGTCGCGGGAAGTTCGCTGAACGCATGGGTTGTCTCTATGGCGAGCATATGAAAGCCGGAAGCCTCAACGGGGACTGATATATTCTTCCCGCCCGCAGGAATGCTCGACTGAATATCAAGCGTGCCCTCCGCGCTAAAATGGCGAAAACTTGTTACGCGGTCCGGGTCAGACGCCCAATAGGTTTGATCCTGCGCATGCCCAATGCGAATAGCCAAAGCCACTTCTGAGGGCGCGTCCATTTTAAACGTCGCGGGTTGAAGCCAAAAGTCATGGGCTTGAGCGGAGGTCGCCCACAGAAGACACGTCGCAGTTAAGAGAAGTCGTTTCATAAATCCGCCAGTCATAAGAATAATGTGTAAGCACACCGAATGCCTACGCATCAACCTCCATGGCAGATTGGTTTTTCTCATCACTTTAAGGTGATTAACTATATGTGAACTCTGTTGCGGTCGGCCCCGTATTTACACTGCAACACAATTTCATATTTGCATCACACATTCTGACATGGCGCCGCTTTCGCGGCGTCTTTGACATCAGGAACAACACCGGAGACCCACATGCGGCTTAATAAAGCTCACCCTCAATCGAAATTCATCAAGGCCTGCCTGACTACGAGCGCGCTTGTCGCCTCTGCGGCAGTCGCTATCCCTGCTCTGGCGTCAAGCCATAGAGAAGCCCCTGCTATTACAGAGACACCTAAAGTCGATGGCACAGACTTCTACATGTTCCGCAGCTATGAGCCTGGACGTGAAAATTATGTGACCTTCATTGCGAACTACCAGCCGCTTCAAGCCCCTTATGGCGGCCCGAACTATTTCACAATGGATCCGGATGCGATCTATGAAATTCACGTTGATAATGACGGCGACGCGGTTGAAGATCTGACGTTCCAGTTTAATTTCGAGAACACGCTCGTAAACGGCGGCAATGGCGTGACACTCAACATTGGCGGCGCGGATGTTCCTATACCCCTACGTTTCGCAGGTGCAATCAGCGCTGGCGATAACAGCGCTCTGGCCGAAAACGAAACCTACACGCTGAAAGTTATTGAAGGCGATCGCCGCACAGGCACAGCCTCTGACATCACAGGCGGCGGCACGAGCACATTCACCAAACCCCTTGATAATGTCGGCGAAAAGACAATTCCTGATTACGCAGCTTATGCCAATCAATACATCTATAATGTCGACATTCCAGGATGTGCGCCAGGTGCCAAAGCCTTCGTAGGTCAGCGCAAGGAAGCCTTTGCCGTTAATCTCGGCCAAGTCTTTGACCTCGTAAATTTGGTTCCGCTCGAAGGCTCTATCGCTAACACAGCCGCAAATGACGAACTCGCAGATGCGAATATTACGTCCCTCGCCATCGAAGTGCCAATTTCTTGCCTAACAGGCAACGGCAACGGCGTTATCGGCGCATGGACTACAGCTAGCCTTCCGCAAGCTGTCATTCATGACCCGGTTCCTACGAAAGAATCTCCGGAGCTTTACGGCGGCGCATATACACAGATGTCACGTCTGTCAGCTCCCCTCGTGAACGAGATTGTTGTCGGGCTTCCACTCAAGGATTTTTTCAACCGTTCAGAGCCCGCAAGTGATGCTACATCAGGCGCAGGTCTGTTCGTAACGAACCCGACATTCCCAGCTTTGATTGACATCTTGTTCCGTGACGCCCTCGGCGCAACGGACAACATTGCGCCGTCAAACATTCCGCGGACAGACTTGGTTGCCGCGTTCTTGACCGGTATCGAAGGTGTAAACCAGCAATCCATCGTGACGCCGTCAGAAATGATGCGCCTCAACACAACTATCCCGGCAACGCCACAGGCGGCTCAGAGCAATCTTGGCGTCGCCGGTGATGATCTGGCAGGCTTCCCGAACGGTCGTCGTCCAGGTGATGATGTCGTCGATATCGAGCTGCGCGTTGCCATGGGCGCGCTATGCCACGATATCCCGGTTAACGGCACGCCGACCAATCTCGGTTTCTGTACACCGGATCAAGCGCCAGTTGGCAACGCTCCGTTTATTGACGGCGCGCCAGTTGACGCCACAACCCTACAAAACCAATTCCCTTATTTGAACACGCCACTCCCTGGCGCGACAAATGACGGAAATGCGGAATAGAGGGGGTCAGCATGAAAACGCAACCCAAACTTTTAGCCACCTTATTAGTCGGTACAGCCACAGCTTTGGCCGCGTGTTCAGGGAGTGGCATTAGCGATAATCGCTTTCCGTCAGTTCTGGTCTCGCCCCCAACGCAACCTGCAGCATTCAGCCCAGATTCATTTGGTGCTGGCTTCGCAACGAAGTTTAACGCGGACAATAATTCGGACCCGACCTCTCCGGTTGCAGGCGACATCATCGCCATCGACCCAACCGCCGATCCGCTTAATCCCCCGCCGGATCCGTAGCGTAGACATAAAAATCAGAAAGCCCCTCTTTCGGAGGGGCTTTTTTCATAAGGAAAATATGGTCGGTTTAGTAATGAAAACGGCATTGGAGGATTTCGATACGGTCCGTCGTCGTCCTGTAGACAAGCCTGTGTTCTTTATTAATCCGCCGCGACCAATAGCCGGAAAAATCGCCCTTAAGCGGCTCTGGTTTACCAATACCCGTAAACGGCGTGCGTTGGCATTCTTTAATAAGCCTATTAACGCGTTTGACGATTTGCTTATCGGTTTTCTGCCAGTAAAGATAATCAGACCACGCATCCGGATCGAACTGAACATTCATGGCTCAATGAGGTCTTTTTCAATCAACTCACCGTTTTTCGAACGCTCCAACGCCTTTCGAAGACGTGACGCGTTTTTCGGCGAAGACAACAAATAAGTCGTCTCGTCCATCGCGGCGTAATCTTCCAGCGAGACTATGACCACAGGCTTCCCCTTCGCCCGCGTGACAATCAGAGGCTCGTGGTCATCATTCACTTGATCCATCATTTGCGACAGGTTTTTGCGAAGTTCTGTTGAGGAGAGTGTTTTCATTACAACTACGTACGCGATTAGGTACGCCATGTCAATGAGGGTGCTGTCCTATAGGTCGAATAGAGTTGGTGAATTTTGCTTACACAATACGCACACAAAATCCGGCATCAGGTGTCAACATCGTAACGTCGGGTTTCGTTTCACTCTACCCGGCCTACTCAAAGCTGCCTTAAACGGGGCGGCTTAACTTTACTGATCCAAGAAGCTCCGTAACTTCCGGCTTCTACTTGGATGCTTCAGCTTCCGGAGCGCTTTAGCTTCAATCTGGCGGATACGTTCCCGCGTAACAGAGAACTGTTGGCCGACTTCTTCGAGGGTGTGATCCGTGTTCATGCCAATGCCGAAGCGCATGCGCAGCACGCGTTCTTCGCGCGGCGTTAGGCTTGCCAGGACGCGCGTAGTTGTTTCGCGCAAGTTCGCCTGAATGGCGGCATTAATGGGCAAGATTGCGTTGCTGTCCTCGATGAAGTCGCCGAGCTGGCTATCTTCTTCGTCGCCGATGGGCGTCTCGAGACTAATAGGCTCTTTCGCAATTTTCATCACTTTACGCACTTTTTCGAGCGGCATTGACAGCTTGGCTGACAGTTCTTCCGGCGTAGGCTCGCGGCCAATTTCGTGCAGAATTTGACGCGACGTGCGGACAATTTTGTTAATTGTTTCAATCATATGCACAGGAATTCGAATGGTGCGGGCCTGATCCGCGATAGAGCGAGTAATCGCCTGACGGATCCACCATGTGGCATATGTCGAGAATTTATAACCCCGGCGATATTCAAACTTATCAACCGCTTTCATCAGGCCGATATTGCCTTCTTGAATGAGGTCGAGGAATTGCAGGCCGCGGTTCGTATATTTTTTCGCGATAGAAATCACGAGGCGCAAATTGGCTTCGACCATTTCTTTTTTGGCTTGGCGCGCTTCGCGCTCGCCTTTTTGAACGGTCTGAACAATACGGCGAAACTCATCGACGGGCACGCCAGTTTCCTGCGCAAGTTCGCCAATTTCATCCCGGATTTTTTCAATCGAACGCTCTTCGCGTTTCATGAAACGGTCCCACGCCTCCGTCGATCCGGCCATGTCTTCTAGCCAGTTCGGGTTGAGCTCTGAGCCCAGATAGGCCTGCAGGAATTCCTGACGCGGCACGCCGTTACCATCAGCCAGACGCATTAAGCGGCCTTCGAGAGAGATAAAGCGTTTGTTGATCGCGTAGAGCTGATCAATCAGCGCGTCGATACGGGCATTGTTAAGCTGCAGGCCTTTGATCTCTTCAATGATGCGGGTTTGAATTTCGTCAAATTCCACGGCTTGCGGCTTGCGCATTTTCTTGCCGGAGAGGCGCGCGCGGATAAGCATTTGCTGCAAGGACTGGAAGCGGGCGAAATCTTCGGAAATCACGTTCAGCGTATTCATCACGCTGTCACGAAGCTCAGCCTCCATATTGGCCATAGAGAGGTTGGCTTTTTCGTCTTCTTCCTCTTCCTCGTCGTCTTCGAGGGTTTTCTGACCTTCTTCGTAGTCCTTTGTCGTATCGATTTTGCGGTTATTGAGCTTGGGCGCGTTGAGGTCTTCTTCGGTTGCCTCCAATTCGCCTTTTTCGATTTTCTCGCGGCGAACAGCTGCGCCGGACCGGTCTTCCTGAATATTACCGACGGAGAGATTATACGTGCTGTCCAGATCGATAATATCGCGGAGGAGAATGCGGCCTTCTTCGAGCTCTTCGCGCCAAATCATAATGGCTTCAAACGTCAGGGCGCTCTCGCACAGGCCTTTAATCATGGTGTCGCGGCCGGCCTCGATGCGTTTCGCAATCGCAATCTCGCCTTCGCGGGAGAGCAGCTCAACCGTGCCCATTTCGCGCAGGTACATCCGTACAGGATCGTCTGTGCGGTCAAGCTCTTCCTTGGAGTTCCCGCCTTTAACCGTGCGGTTATCAGGACGCGCAAGGGTTTTTGATCCAATCGTCTCTTCTTCTTTATCGTCAACGACAGAAATACCAAGCTCTGAGAGCTGCGCGAGCGTGACCTCAATCTCGTCAGCCGTAATGCCTTCGAGCTTGATGTGTTTGTTAAGTTCAGTCGTGGATAGCAGGCCGGACTTCTTAGCTACGGCAATCATGCGCTTAACCTCAACACTGTCCATATCTAGGCGTGAGCCGCGGACGATGGGCCTGTCGTTCCCCACCATGTCAGGCGTAACCAGAGCCTTTTCGATGACTCTCTTTAACGCTGTTGTCTTGGCAGCTGGTTTCTCTTTGGCGGCTTTTTTGGCCGCAGGCTTTTTAGCAGAGGCTTTTTTTGCAGCCTCTGCGTCTTCAGCTTTCGTTTTTTTCTTGGCAGTCTTAGTCTTCGCGGCAGCTTTTGCCATAAGGGTATACTCCGGGCTAAAGGCGAGCTTTAACAGCACATCCTTTAAAAATACGTTTAGCCCCCCGCTAGGGTTCCCCAGCAGCGAGCATATCTCTAGGTGCGGGTTTCTCGCGAGACCCGCATAAGACGGTGTAAACCGTCTGCATTATCCTCGCGAATACTCTCCGCAAGCCGGGATCTTGTATCATTTCGCGCCGTCTGATCTTGGTTTTGCCCGGTCAGGGCGGCGGCCTCCGCTAGCCAGCGTGCCGTTCGTGTGTCCAAGTCAGCGTCGCTCCCCCCCATGGCGGCTGCGGTTAAGCGGCGGTCACGTCGAAGCTCTTTGAGTAAATGTTCCAATCCTTCAGACTCTATATGGGCATGAAGGTTACGTTTATCAACCACTATTGTCGCACTTAGCGCCTTTAAAACAGAACTTTGCAAGGACTTGGCGAGAGTGGTCTGAAACGGCAAGGCAAAAAAGCCTTGATCTACGCGTCCCAAAAGCTCCGGCCACTCTAATATGGCCCCTACAAGACGCCGTTCACGGGCGGCGTCGATGAAGCCTTCCTTCATGGTCGCTTTCATGGCGGGCGAGGCTTTGCGGGTAGGTTTCTGGCCCCATTTTGAATTTCCCTGTCCGCTCCATTGCTTGCGTTGCGGGCGACCAAATTCAGCGTCGAACATCGCCAGCAAAGCTGTTTTGTATTGCTCGCGCACGCCGTCGTGTTTTATTTCGCGCAGAGCGGCAAATATTCGGTCTTTCAGGCCCGCCTTGGCTTCGGGCGTGCTGAGCGGCGCAGCAGCAATTTCGCGCTGCCAGACCATGTCCACGAGAGGTATCGCCGCGTCCAAAACTTGTTTCATTGCGCCCGGCCCTTTTGCGCGGATAAGGTCATCCGGGTCCTGCCCGTCTGGCATCATGGCAAAGCGCAATGTCTGCCCCGGTTTAATCAGAGGTAGCGCGCGTTCAACAGAGCGGAACGCGGCGCGAAGGCCCGCCTTATCCCCGTCAAAACATAGCGTCGGCTCCGGCCCGGCCCGCCATAATAGTTCCAACTGATCTTCGGTCAAAGCCGTGCCTAGCGGCGCGACAGCATACTCAAACCCAGCCCGCGCCAGCGCAATCACGTCCATATAGCCCTCGGCCACGATAAGCCCTAGCGCGGGGTTTTTAGGGTCGGACAAGGCCTTGCGCGCGAGGTGATAATTATAAAGCAGCTTGCCCTTGTGAAAGAGGTTCGTTTCCGGCGAGTTCAGATATTTCGCCTTGGCGTCTTTCTCCATGGCTCGCCCGCCAAAGGCCACAAGCCGCCCGCGCGCATCGTGAATGGGAAACATGATCCGGTTGCGGAACCTGTCCCAAGGATCGCGCCCCTGATCGTCCGGCTCCACCAGTAATCCTGCATCAATCAGCATTTTCGCCGACGCGCCCTGCTGCATCAGCTCGTCTTTGAGGGCGCTAAAATGGTTAGGTGCGAAGCCCATACCGAACCGCTCCGCCGCTGTTTTCGAAAAGCCTCGGCCTTTCAAATAGTCCCGGGCTTCGCGGCCCATGTCGCGGTAGAGAGACTTTTCAAAGAAAATCTGCGCCTGCTCCATCCAGCTGATGGTTTTCTTATTCCGCGCGGCTCTTCTTTCGGCGTCGGGGTCTTCCTTAGGAAGCTCCATGCCCGCCAGCCCCGCAAGCATTTCAACCGCTTCCGGGAAGGACAGCCCCTGTACTTCCATCAAAAACGAGATCGAGTCCCCGTGTTTACCACTGGAAAAACAATGGTAAAACCCCTTCTCGTCATTGACGAAAAAGCTTGGGGTTTTCTCATTGGTAAACGGCGACAGCCCGGCAAATTCCCGGCCCTGACGCTTCAATTTCACATGACGTCCTACCACGTCCGACACCCGCAGACGCGTTTTCAGCTCGTCCATAAAATGTTCGCCAAATCGCATAGGATTAAACGTAGGCGTAAAGCTCTACAATTGCGAGTCGGCGGCGCAGGATTTCAGTGGATGGGGGGCGTGCCCGAAATCAACGGAGTTCCACATCAAAAATGAGAACCGCGTTGGCGGGAATGCCGCCGCCTTTTCCTCGGGTTCCGTAGCCGAGAGCCGGGGGTATAAACAGTGTCCACTCATCTCCGGGCTTCATGAGATTCAAAGCCTCTTGCCACCCTTGTATTAGCTCACTTGGATTGAGTATTTCAGGACGACCACGTGCGAATGAGCTGTCAAAAACCGTCCCATCAATCAGGCGCCCTTCATAGTGAACCGTCACCTCTTGCCCCGCTTGATATGAGGCTCCATCAGGATTGCTGCTGGGTTTGTTGACTTTATATTGAAGGCCTGATTGCGTCGTTTTCACATTAGCTTCGCGCCGATTACTCTCCATCCATTCATCTGACTGGGCTTGCGCACTTTCTAATCGTTCGTTGAAAGCATCTTTGGCAGCTTTGGTCTGTGTCTCATATTGGGACGCAGCCGGAGGCCCCGAGACGGCTACAGGGGTCGCTGCGGTTCCACTTTCCCCGCCGCCACCGCAACCGGAAATAATCAAACTAACAGCGCCTAAGAGAACGGCATTTTTTAAAGAGCGCATAGGAATTCCTTCAAATTAAATAAATGACTGGGTCATGTCCCGCTATGTGCTTGATCGCGGGATATCTAATTGAATGCAAAATTCAGGCCATTCTGATCTGCAGGCCATTTTGGCCCGAATGTTGCAACAAAACTTTCAACTGCACGCTCATTCCCTGAGCTGCTCCTATTTTGTCTCAGACTGCCCCAATTATGAAAGTGACTACAAAGATGCCAAATTTAAAAAAATTAGCGATTACATCAGTATGTTTGACTGCACTTACTTCCGGACAGGCATTTGCACAAGTAGCCTCGCCAAATGTCATCATAAGTGAATTAAACGGCCAACAAGTCTTGCAAGGCGATGGCGGCTACGACCAAATAGATTATGAAGGCAATTCAGCTAATTACACATTTGTGCTGAATGCCGATCTTTCAGTTTCAGCAACCAAGCCTAACGGCACAATAGACAGGCTCATTGATATTGACGGGCTCTGGTTTTCAGGTGAGCAACAATGGTATTCGGTTGACTCCCTAGCAGTTGCATCGACATCGGGACAGACGATTACCGGGACGGCTGGCACTTATGATCAGGTCGACTATCCGGGCCGTGCAAGCGATTATACATTTGTCCGTAATTCTGATGTGTCAGTATCGGTCACGAAGCCCGACGGCAGCATTGATACACTTATAAATATCGACGGGTTTTGGTTTAGCGGTGAAGCCCAGTGGTATGCGATTGGAACTCTTGTTGAGCCTGTTTCGGGCAATCAAACTATCACCGGTACAGCGGGCTATGATCAGGTTGATTATCCGGGCGCGGCTTCTGATTATACATTTACTCTAAACACTGATGGCTCTGTCGATGTCGCCAAACCAGACGGGACTACAGATACGCTCATAGATATCGACGGCATCTGGTTTCAAGGTGAAGAAGCTTGGTATGCAATCGAATCTTTAACTCCTCCGAGCGGGCGCACTATAAATGGCACTGCGGATTATGATCAGGTGGACTACGAGGGAAACCGCACGGATTACACATTCACACGCAATGCAGACGATTCTGTCACTGTTATTCGCCCCGGAGGCTTAATCGATACGCTAAATCTTATCGATGGATTTTGGTTTTTAGGAGAAGAGGCTTGGTACTCTATTGAAGATATATTCAATGCCAGTACAGGCGTCCTGATTGACGGCATAATCACAGGATCTAATGACGTTAATGACACTCTGATTGGCGATGCCGGTGATAATGAATTTTTTGCCGGCCGTGGGACTGACTTTATCCAAGGCGCTGGCGGGACTGATACATTGCGCGTTGACGGCGACATATTCGAGTGGACTTACATAACAAACGCGAATGGCTTTCTGACAATGACGCACCCGACCTGGGGCGAAAATACTTTGACTGAGGTGGAGCAAATTACATCTCTGCGTTCAGGACAATCTTTTTCAATTGCTGACGCGATTGCATCAACAGATGGGTTGCCGCGCTTCCGCCTGGATAATGACAATGTGATCAACGGGACCAATGGCGACGATGTCATTCCAAGTGCCAACGGCGTACAAGGATTTTACGGCGGCCTGGGAGACGACACCTACCAAGGCACGAATGACTTCGAACAGGTCAATTATGACGGCGCTCGCACCGAATATACAATCACGCAAAATGCTGACGGGTCTATCACTGCCGCTCACCCCATCTGGGGCACAGATACGCTTATTAATATTGACGCGCTTATCTTTACAGGTATTGAGCCCGGCGTAGGAGGCACGCGAACTGCGCCTTTCGAATTTATCTCGGTGAATGATTTGTTTGGTTAAGAGGCACCGCGCAATCTTATGTGTGCCTCGGTTCAGGTATCGGCTAACTTTTAAGCTGCCGCCACCTCAGGACAAAAACAAAGGCTGCGCATAGCCACGTTACGCACGCAGAATAGAATAGCGCGGCGGAAAACTTCGTCGGCTCACTCCCCGCCCATTCGACAGGCGTTTCTATGCCAAGGGGTGTGAAAAGATGGAAAACGATGGCCCCGCCCATAACGCCGAGCGAAAGAAGTGCGCCTAGCGCCTGAAATTGGTGCGCTCTTGTTTCGTTCTTTTTCAGGAGGAAAATGATGGGCAAAACAATAAGCAGAATAAACGCTGTCAGTTCCGCAACACCAATAATCCAAGGCCCGGCGGGGAAGAATAGACCTATGCCTGACCAATCCCGTAATGTCGTGAAAATGTGCTCAGGCGTCTGATGGCCCGTGAATTTAAAGCGTAAACTGTCCAGAAAAATACCAGAAATAAACACGCTCGCAAGCCACGGTAAAACCTTCATTATTTTTGACATGATATCTATCCTCCCACTGCATCCTTACAGCACAGGGGAAAATATCCAAATCACAATTGAAATTTGAGGCCTTAAACTACTTCCCCTTGAGGTTGACCGTAATCTCGGCAGGTTGGCGAATATTGAGATCACGCTGCGGGAACGGAATTTCGAGATCGTATTTCTCCAGCGCTGAATGCAGCTCCCAATTATAAGACGCTTTCACCTTAGCCGGTTTTTTAACCGCAGCTTGGGTGAGCCAGACTACAAGCTCGTAATTCAAACTTGAATCGCCAAATTCAGTTAGCCAAACAGCCGGCTCACGCCCTTTAGTTTGATCTGTAAACTCAACAGCAGCGGCGGCTTCCAACGCGGCCTTCATGACCACTTCTTTCTTTGTCCCATAAGCCACGCCGAAAGGCACACGTAGACGCCGCCTAGCATCACGAAGTGTCCAATTAATCACCTGTGCTTTGATAAATTCTTCATTCGGGACGAGAATATCCACGTCGTCATTTGTATTCACTAGCGTGGCGCGAATGTTGATTTCTTTGACCTGCCCCGTCACGCCGGATTGCAGTTCAATAAAGTCTCCGACTTTGATGGTTTTCTCGAACAAGATAATAATACCCGAGATGAAATTGGAGAAGATAGATTGTAGACCAAAACCAATACCGAGACCGATTGCACCGCCGAGAAACGCAAATGCTGAAAGGTTGATGCCCACGGCGTTAAACGCGATAATAAGTGCGAGAACCATAAGGCCGATTTTCGCGACCTGCCCCAAAAGACCTGCCATGGACGGTGTCAGGCGTGGCGATTCTTTGAGCTGTGTTTGCGCCGCGTTACCGGCAAACCGGCCTATCCAAAGCGCAAGACCCGCAACAGCGATGCTCGTAATAACTTGAAGGGCTGAAATCCGAGTATCGCCAATATTAATCGCGGCGGACTCTAGGGCTCTCATAAAAGGTTTAAGCAGGCGTATTGTATATAACAGAGCCATGCCCCAGGCGACCCAGGCGAGTATGGCGCGTCCCGGACCGGGCTGCATATTCGTGCTGACGAGGCGCACGACAATTGCAGCATTCAGAAGGCCGGCTACAGCGCGAATGACCGTATTGGGCATTTCAGAATGTAAGAAAAAAGCATTCGCAATCCAGATGAGAATGACGGAAAAGACCAGCCATAAAACTGTGCCCAAGGAATGATTCAACCGGGCTAATACGTCCCGGGACTCCCGTGCTTTCGCTTTTTCTTTGAGGCGTTTACTCGGTCGCCGCGCGAATAACCAGCCCAAAAGAACCGCCGCTAAAATTACGGCAAGCTGGTAGACGGTGGAAGTAGAATTGGCTTGCTCCATGAAAGCATGGCCCCAATCCTTCATCCCTTGGACGAATTCCGCGAGTGAAAAATCGGCAATAGGGGCTGATAATCCAGCCTCAGAGGCCGTATCCGGCCGTGCGCCCTCGGTTTCTGATTGCTGCATTATTGACTACAAAGGTGAGATTTTACGATTTTACCCGCTTTGCCCATGTCGATGCGCCCTGCATAGTCTGTTTTAAGACGGCCCATGATTTTACCCATGTCTTTGAGACCCGTCGCTTCGGTTTCAGTAATAATGTCTTCAATCACCTTGCTGACCTCGGCCTCAGATAAGGGCGTGGGCATGAATTCGCGGATAATCTCTATTTCCAAGCGCTCACGCTCGGCAAGCTCCGGGCGGCCATTATCTTCGTAGGTTTTAGCACTTTCTTCGCGCTGTTTCACCATTTTGGCCAGAAGCGTAAGAATTTCGTCGTCCCCAATGCCGCCGCAGCGGTCCTCAGAACGGGCGGCAATGTCTCTGTCTTTTATAGCGGCGCTCACAAGGCGCAGCGTCGAAACGCGCAAAGCTTCTTTGGCTTTCATCGCTGTTTTGATGCTTTCAGTAATCGAATCACGTAACGGCATGTTGTTCCTTTTGGCAAAGCCAAATCAACGGCAACCCAAATTTGCCATCGTAATTATGTCCAGAAGGAGCACTCTATAGGCTCAAATGGCGGTTTCGCCAAGTGTTACTCCCTATCCTCTTCACATTCCTATTGCATCACGCCCCGCCCGGATTAAAAGACACCGTAATATGTCTGTCCATCTTTAAGAGCGAAGCCGGGTTATTATGAGCGCGACACAGAAAACACAAGATACATTTACGGGCGTCCTCGTCCTTGCGGATGGCAATGTTTTTTATGGGCAAGGTTGCGGGTCTCAGGGCGAGGCTGTTGGCGAAGTCTGTTTCAACACCGCCATGACAGGATATCAGGAAATCCTGACCGATCCGTCATATGCCGAGCAAATTATCTGCTTCACCTTCCCGCATGTTGGAAATACAGGCACTAACCTTGAGGACGAAGAAGCCACGACGGAGCGCGCGCAAATTGCCGCGCGAGGCGCTATATTCAAAGCGCCTGTCACATCACCGTCGAGCTGGCGCGCGGACAGTCACCTGCATGATTGGATGATAGCCCGTAAAATTATCGGGCTCTCCGGCGTCGATACCCGCGCCCTCACCGCTTACATTCGCGACAACGGCATGCCGAATGGCATCATTGCCCACGCGCCCGACGGCAAATTCGATATCGACGCCTTGCAAGAACTAGCCCGCAGCTGGAACGGCCTTGTCGGCGCGGACCTTGCCAATAATGTCATGACGGACAACACATTTGATTGGACGGAGGCCCGTTGGGTCTGGCCGGACGGCTATGAAGACAAACCCGGCGTTAAAAAAGTCGTCTTGATTGACTACGGCGTGAAACGGAACATTCTGCGCAACCTCGTGTCTAACGGCATGTCAGTGACGGTTGTCCCGGGCACAACACCTGCCAAAGACATCATCGCCCTCAAACCGGACGGCGTGGTTCTCTCTAACGGCCCCGGCGATCCGGCAGCCACAGGCGAATACGCTATACCCGTCATCAAGGACCTCATCGCCGCCAAAATGCCTATTCTCGGCATCTGCCTTGGCCACCAAATGCTCGCACTCGCGCTGGGCGCGAAGACGATTAAAATGGAACAAGGCCATCACGGCGCCAACCACCCCGTCAAAGACCACACGACAAACAAGGTCGAAATTGTCTCTATGAACCATGGCTTTGCCGTTGATAGCGATAGCCTCCCCGAGACCGTCGAAGAAACGCATGTGAGCTTATTTGACGGCTCGAATTGCGGCATTCGCCTCAAGGGCCAACCCATTTTTTCTGTCCAACATCACCCCGAAGCCAGCCCCGGCCCGCAGGACAGCTTCTATTTGTTCGAACGGTTCGCTGACGCGCTCTAGTTTATGGGTGATCTCGCTCAACATCTCCCCGCGATATTAACTAGCATTGGAATATTAACCTGCTTCGTAATTGTTTGCGAAGGCTTATTGTTTATTTATCGGTTCAGCCTTCGCAAGATTAACGCGGTCTCGAATAAGACAGATATCATTGCAAAAAGACTATTACAAAAAACTATGCCGCTTGGCGTACGTGTTTTATTTTATGTTCCCGCTGCTTTAGTTATTTTTCCAATTTTGAGATGGCGAGCTCCAGCATATTTTCTACAATACATATTAAGCTTCCCGCCTATTGTTGTACTTGTAGGCAGTTCAGCAATTCTTGCTCTGTACACGTGCGGTCCAGCGCTTTTAAAGAAGTAAAAAAAGTCCGCTTAAGCAGCTTACGAATAAACCTTAATTCACCTGCGTGTTCTGGAGCAGCCATGCGTCAATGTTCTCAAAAGCTACACCTTTTAGCACCTTTATCTTATATCATGATATATCATGACAGAGCTAGGCGTGCTTCAAGGCCCCCGCATCTATCAAACTCTTTGCGCTCGCCAGTATCGCCTCTTTGGCAGGGCGCGGGATGACGTGGGTGAGGCTATTTACATAGGCGGTATCGGCGGTGTGCATCGTCCCGAGGTCTGGTAAATACATCTTTGATCCCGGATCAAATATAGCAATTATACGCATTATAAAGTTGGGAAATTCCACTGTCGGGAGCTTTTTAAGCTCCGGGTATTCGGCCTTAAGCGTTTCAGCGATTTCGGCCATCCAAAGGCTTTGCGAGCTTGCAATCAATCGCCGCCCCGCCGCTTCGGGCGCTATCATAGCGGCCACATGAATAGCGGCGCAGTCACGCACATCAATAATGGGGTAGCCGACTTTGACCGCTCTCGGCACGCGGCCTTGTAGCATCATCTTGATAATCCCGAGCGACACGGCCGCATTGCCATAAGTATCCGGTCCAAAAACAAGACCGGGATTGACGACGGTCAGCTTGCTTTCCATTTTTTGCGCTTTGACATAGGCCCAAGCGGACAGTTCAGCCCGCGTTTTAGAAACCGGAAATGCCGTAATGGCTCGCCACTCCGGATCCGACCAGCTGTCCTCGGTGAGCGCGAGCTTACGTCCCTTACCCGGTTGTCCCATCATCGAGGTTATCGAGGATGTCATAACAATGCGTTCAACTCCCGCAGACAAGCCCCGCTCCAAGACGCGCTGCGCTCCGGCTCTGGCCTCGGGGACCAAGGCTTCGCGGTTTTCCGGTTCAATCCCGGGGAGCGGCGAGGCTATGTGCTGAATGTAACGGCAATCTTTAACCGCGCCCGCCCAGCCTGCATCGGCCCCGAGGTCAGCGACGACAAGTTCAAGACGGCTCGTATCCACGCCCGTTTCAGCTAAAGCCTCAACAATTCGTTTACCTTTGGCGACATTGCGCACTGTGCCGCGGACCTCATAGCCCTTGCCTAAAAGCCTTGCGGCAATATGAGAGCCAACAAACCCGGAGACACCCGTGACAAGAACACGATCAGCCATATCATTTACCTAATCTTATTCGGGCAGTTTTGATTGTAGATTTCAATGGCTTCGGGCATCCAGGCTTCAAAATCTGAAACCCGTGTTTGCGGAGACGGATGAGTGGACTGAAATTCCGGAGGCGTTGCGCCGCCTGCGGCGCCCATGCGCTCCCAAAGTTTGGGCGCTTCGCGGGGATCGTAACAGGCCCGCGCGACGAGAATAAGACCGATATAGTCGGCTTCTGACTCATGCTTGCGTGAAAATGGCAAAGCGTAGCCATATTGAGAGATACCGCCGAACACGCCCATAACCGCGCGCTGCGCGCCCATGTCCATACCGCCAGCCCCGAGCGAGACACCCGCCCCGACAATGCGCTGCATATTTTGCTGCGCCATACGCTCCGCGCCGTGATGGGCGAGCGCGTGACCCACTTCGTGGCCCATAATGACGGCAAGGCCGTCTTCATTTTCGGCAATCGGAATAAGGCCCGTATAAACAGCCGTATAGCCACCAGGCAGCGCGAACGCATTAGCCTGATCCGAATCGATAACATTAAAAGCCCACTCAAAACCCGGGTCTTCCGGCGCTGCGGCGCGGGCAATGCGGACGCCAATGCCCTTGACCGCGTCCACAACAGGGCCGCTAGTAATCACGCGGCTGTCCGCGAGAATTTGGTTATAGGATTGCAAACCGAGCTGCATTTCAGCTGCAGGCTTCATGGTCCGAAGCTGCTTACGCCCCGTTAAGGGTACGGTTTTTTGGTTGGCGAAATAGTAAACAGCCGCGCCGACAGCAAAGAGCAGCATTATCTGCCACCGAAATCCGCCCCCACGCCTGCGCATGCCGCGCCGACCCCCTAAATTCGATTGAAAAACCATGACGCACCCTAACAAGCAATTTTTTTTATGCATAACACAAAATTCACAGGCGGGAATACTTGTATGTCAGCAGAGTTTTCTTTACACGAGGGAAGTTTTGCGCGCAGAGCCGGATTCGCGCCTTCAAAAGAGAGACTCACATGGGTAAACGCACGGATATCAAGAGCATTCTGATTATCGGAGCGGGGCCCATTGTCATTGGCCAAGCCTGTGAATTTGACTATTCTGGAGTTCAAGCTTGCAAAGCCCTCAAAGACGAGGGCTACCGCGTTATCCTCGTCAACTCTAACCCCGCCACGATCATGACGGACCCGGGTATGGCGGATGCGACTTATATCGAACCCATCGCACCTGAAATTGTCGAAAAAATCATTGCCAAAGAACGCCCGGACGCGCTCCTACCCACAATGGGCGGGCAAACTGCGCTGAACACTGCCCTCGCTCTCGAAGAGATGGGCGTGTTGGAAAAATACGGCGTTGAGATGATTGGCGCGAAAGCCGACGTTATCGATAAAGCTGAGAACCGCGAGCGTTTCGCCGAAGCCATGACAAAGATCGGCTTGGAAAATCCTAAAGCCACAATCGTGACCGCCCCGGAGGGCGACATTGCAGCTGGCGTCGCCGAAGCCGTTGAAAAACTCGACTATACAGGCTTGCCGGCCATTATCCGTCCCGCCTTTACCCTTGGCGGCACAGGCGGCGGCGTTGCGTATAATATCGAAGAATTCGAAGAAATCGTCCGCTCTGGCCTCATGGCCTCCCCAACCAACCAAGTCCTCATTGATGAGAGCTTGCTGGGTTGGAAAGAATACGAGATGGAAGTCGTGCGCGACAAAGCGGACAACTGCATCATCATTTGCGCCATTGAAAACATCGATCCCATGGGCGTTCATACAGGCGATAGCATCACCGTTGCCCCTGCCCTGACCCTGACCGATAAAGAATACCAAATTATGCGCGACGCTTCGATTGCGGTCTTGCGCGAAATCGGCGTGGAGACCGGCGGCTCGAATGTGCAGTTCGGTTTGAACCCCGCGGATGGCCGTATGGTTGTCATCGAGATGAACCCGCGCGTGTCGCGCTCATCAGCCCTCGCCTCCAAAGCGACAGGTTTCCCGATTGCGAAGATCGCCGCCAAGCTCGCGGTCGGCTACACGCTGGACGAGCTGGACAACGACATCACAGGCGCAACGCCGGCTGCGTTTGAGCCTACGATCGATTATGTCGTCACAAAAATTCCGCGCTTTGCCTTTGAGAAATTTCCGGGCGCAGAGCCTGTCTTGACCACGGCCATGCGCTCCGTGGGCGAGGCCATGGCTATTGGCCGGTCCTTCACCGAGAGCTTGCAAAAAGCGCTGCGCTCGCTTGAGACGGGCCTGACAGGTCTCAACGAAATCATCATCGACCCGGACGGGGTGATGTCGGAAGACGAGTTGAAGAACGCCATGAAAGCCCGCCTTGCCATCTTGGCGCCTGACCGCCTTTTGGTTATTGCGCAAGCCTTCCGCCAAGGCTTTACCATGGATAAAATCTATCAATATACCCGCATAGATAAATGGTTCCTCAGCCAAATTGAAACCCTCGTTAAAGCCGAAGAACACATAAAAAATAATGGCTTACCAACAGATACTAAGGCGTGGCGAGCGCTGAAATCCGAAGGGTTTTCTGATGCCCGCATTGGCGAGCTTACGGGCAAATCTGAAACTGCCGTTCGCAAAGCCCGTCGTAAAGCCAGCGTCCGTCCCGTCTATAAACGGGTCGATACCTGCGCGGCAGAGTTCCAAGCCAAGACGCCTTACATGTATTCCACCTACGAGAACCCATCGTTCAATGGCGAGGTCGATTGCGAAGCCCGCGTTTCAGACCGTAAGAAAGTCATCATTCTTGGCGGCGGGCCAAACCGTATCGGCCAAGGCATCGAATTTGATTATTGCTGTTGTCATGCCGCCTTCGCCCTCGACGACATCAACATCGAATCCATTATGGTCAACTGTAACCCGGAGACGGTCTCCACGGATTACGACACGTCTGACCGTTTGTATTTCGAACCTCTCACCGAAGAAGATGTGTTGGAACTCATCGAGACTGAACGCCAATCCGGCGAGCTTCTCGGCGTCATCGTACAGTTCGGCGGACAAACGCCGCTCGGGCTCGCGGAAGCTCTCGAGGCTAACGATATTCCCCTGCTTGGCACCAAGCGCGACGCCCTTGACCGGGCCGAAGACCGGGAACGATTCAAAGCCCTTGTTGAGAAGCTGAAATTAAAACAGCCCAACAACATGATCGCGCGCAACGCCAAAGAAGCGACAGAAGCCTCCAAAATCGTCGGCTACCCCATCGTTCTTCGTCCCTCCAATGTCCTCGGCGGGCGGGGTATGGAGATTGTCGATAACGATATCGAATTTAACCGCTATATTACCGAAGCCGTGAAAGTCTCCGGTAAATCTCCGCTCCTGATTGACCAATATTTACGTGACGCCATCGAAGTCGACGTGGACGCCATATGCGACGGGACAGATGTATTTGTCGCGGGCGTGATGGAACATATCGAAGAAGCGGGTGTGCATTCCGGTGATAGCGCCTGTTCGCTGCCGCCTTATTCGTTGCCCAACAACATTGTCGAGGAAATGAAACGTCAAGCCAAAGTGCTCGCCCTAGAGCTCGGCGTGGTCGGCCTGATGAATATTCAATTCGCAGTCAAAGACGGCGACGTTTACCTGATTGAGGTCAACCCGCGCGCCTCCCGCACCGTACCGTTCGTGGCCAAAGCCATCGGCCTGCCCGTAGCAAATATTGCTGCCAAAGTTATGGCGGGCATGAAGCTCACGGAATTCGATCTTACACTTAAAACGCAAAAGCATATTGCGGTCAAAGAAGCCGTGTTTCCCTTTGCCCGCTTCCCGGGCGTAGACACAGTGCTTGGCCCCGAAATGCGCTCAACCGGCGAAGTCATGGGCCTCGCCGAGACTTTCGGCATGGCTTTTGCCAAGAGCCAGCTTGGCGGCGGCGTTGACCTCCCGTCAAAAGGCACAGTGTTCATTTCCGTCCGTGAAAGCCACAAAGCCATCATGGCAGAGCTGTCCAAAGACCTCATCGCGCTTGGGTTTAAAATCATGGCGACTGGCGGAACAACGAAATATTTGCGCGCTCAAGGCATTGAAGTCGACTATGTCAAAAAAGTCCACGAAGGCCGCCCGCACATTGTCGACGCCATGAAGAACGGCGAAATCGCCCTCGTCTTTAATACGACATCCGGCAAACAATCACTGAAGGATAGCTTTTCACTACGCCGCACCGCCCTCACCCAAAAAATCCCCTATTTCACTACAGCAGCGGCCGCGAAGGCGACCGTGCAGGCGGTTAAGGAATTGGCCAAAGGCGGGTATGAGGTTGAAAGCCTGCAAGATATCGCGGCGGGGTAAGGGCAACTCCGCGTTTAATCCGACTGTTATCAGTTTACGGCAAATAAATGTTCAAACATTTCTTTTTGATTTTATTTTCTGAGCAAACATCAAGCTTACAATAATTAGCAAAGACTCTTGAGACTTAAGCTACAGGACTTCCTAAAACTCAAAAAAGACCAAATAAGACTTATTCAATTAAAAAGGCGGATGAATTACTCACCTGACGGTGTTTCTGCATCCGAAGTCGTACCCGGCAAAGCCCCAATATCAATCGTCGGCAAAACGTCTTCGACAGTAACTGTACCCGTACCCACCAATTTGCGTTTTTTCAAAACTTGAAATTTAGTGTCTAACTCCTTCAAGTATCGGTAAGATGAGGCATTAACATCTACAGGCTGCCCAGAGTCGTTCGTCACTTGGAATCTTGCGATACGCGCGCGTTCTCCGCCTTCCATATCCGCAGCCACTCGGTCATAGCGGTCAATTTTTATAGATTTGCCGGACCGCAAATCCTCGGCAACATCTGGACGTGCGTGTGTGAGTAAGTGAGCCAGCACGTCCTGTTCGAAATTGGGAAAATAAAACTGACGGACATCATTGTAAATTCTCGAAACTTTAACATTTTTTGACGCCTCATGCGCGCCGCGTAACGAGTTGACGAACTCTTCAGCGTTGTATCCCAAATGCGTATTCACATTTTCACCGGTAAACGCATAATTTTGAATCATCGGCCCGCCAATGTCGCCCAGAAAGAAGCCATAAATGACCATAGGAGATGACCAGTTAGGATAAACGATATTTTCTCGAATATCCCTCAGACTCAATGCTGTACCCTTAACCGTAATAACCTTTGCATCATGCAACTTAACGCCGCCAATCTCTATATCTGACGGGTATTGTTTAGGATAGTTTTGCGAAATTTGCTCAATCAGCGCTGCATTATGGAGATTTAGCCAAAACGCCAATTGTTCATTCTTTGCCAACTGCGTTATATCAACCTGATCCGCAACGCGCTCAAGGTCTTTACGATAGTCAGAAATCGCAGTTTTGTAATCATTATCGAATTCTGAAAACCTCACACGGCTGCCCTCGAGGCGGTAAGCCGAGCGGTGCCCAGACACAAACCGTGTCCCCGTCAGCGGATCCGGTCGGCCCATATGGCGGCGCGTAGACGGGCCCAGATAAATAACAGCATGTTTAAGTGCCTCATCCCAAACCCCATAATCTAATCGCGTTTTCTTCGTTTGAGTTTTGGGTGTAAGCGCATCAAATTTTCCGCTGGCTACACTTTGAATAGGCAATACTCTCACTTGTGCGGCCATTACGCCTTCAGACTGGGCCGCTGCAATTGCAGGGAGCGCGAGAAGGCTGGTTACAAGGGCGCTGGTGAGCGCAAGTTTTGAGATCGACATAGTGGCACCTTCGTGATCAGATTGATTAAGAACACAGTATAACTAATAATTATCGTTTATCAATAAGTTTTTAAAAATTTTCAATTCAGAGATGCATAACGGGAAAAATTACATGGATTTACAGCTAAGGCTCCCACAAGCCCAAAATTTATTGACTCCATGCACGTGCCGAGTCAGGCTAGATATCAGCCATATAAGCAACTCTCATCTCCTTTTGTAGACTGCTTTTTAGGCTTTGGCGGCAGGGTGGCACCCCTGCCGCCGTTTTTATAAGGCCCAACCAGTTCGAAGGGGTATGGCGTACCTTACATCACGTCACCTAACCTATTACGACAGACGTCGCAAATGAACTTTTTGTAAAACCCTATAACCTTTGGTAAGGTTCGAGTGGCACACAGATGAAAGCCGATAACGGGACGCATAGATGAGCAACGCCGAACACCCTTTCGAATATAAAGAACGCGAGACCGAAGATATGAGCCATCGCGGGTTTCGCTTTGGCCAAGGCAAAATCTCCGGCGCCCTTGCCTATAGCCTCGGCATTATGAGCCTCCTTGCCGTTTTGTGCTTCAAATACCCGACCTATTTCACAACCGCAGAACTCCGCGCTGCCTATGACACAGATTTTCTGCGCGAAGTTTTGAAATGGGGAATATACGCCGCGCTGCTCTCGACCGTTATCGCCTTTGTGATTGGCAAGTACCGCAAGCTTGCAGGCTTTGGCGTCTTATTCACCGTGGGCGCGCTGATGCTCGGCGGGCACGAAGTCCAGACGGGCGAGGTACGCGACGTGCCGATATCGTTTGGTGTTGATTGGCTTGTCCTCGCCTTTGTGGCCTCGGCAATCCTCTTTATTTTCCTCGAAAAAGTATTCCCCAAATACCGAGAGCAAGCCATCCTCCGTCCGGAATGGCGGCTCGACTTGTTCTATTTCGGCTTTAATCATTTAATGATTACTGTGCTCCTCCTCGTGGGAAACTATTTCGTCGTCACCGTGTTTGGATGGGCCGTGAGCGATACGTTCCAAGCGTGGCTACAAAGCACGCCGATATGGGCACAGGTCATTATCCTCCTACTCTGCGCGGATTTCGTGCTCTACTGGTCTCACCGCACCTTTCATGAGCACCCCAAGCTCTGGAAAATCCATGCCGTGCATCATAGCGTTGAGCATATGGACTGGATGGCGGGGTCGCGGAACCATGTCGTGCAAATGTTCGTTGACAGATGTCTGGCCCTCGTCCCGCTCTACTTGCTGGGCGCCAGCAAAGAGGCCCTCGATATTTATGTCGGAATCGCGGCCTTCCAAGCGGTCTATGTGCATTCCAATGTCCATATCCCTGTCGGACCGCTGAAATATATTTTCTGCACGCCGCAATATCATCACTGGCATCATAGCTCCGAGCAGCCCGCGATTGATACGAATTACGCCGTGCATCTCCCGCTCTACGATATGATTTTCGGCACTTACCACATGCCCGGTAAACATTGGCCCGCCGAATATGGCACGGTGAACCCGCTCCCCCGGACATTTTTGGGGCAGCTTAAATACCCGTTCCAACGAAAATCTCCGGAACCCGAAATTTAGCGCCGCTTACATTCCCTCTTGATATACGGTGTAAAATCCTTAGGTTCTCGGCGCTGATACAATCGGGCGCTGCGAAGGACCCGTAGAAAGATATATTATGCAAAAATACCCTATGACCGTTGGCGGCCACGCCGCGCTAGAGACAGAGCTAAAGCACCTTAAATCTGTTGAGCGGCCTTACATCATCAACGCGATTTCTGTTGCGCGGGATCACGGCGATCTGTCCGAAAACGCCGAATATCACGCCGCAAAAGAAAAGCAGGGCTTCATCGAAGGCCGTGTCCAAGAGCTTGAGAGCAAGCTGTCATTGGCGCAGGTGATAGACGTGTCAAAAATGAGCGGCGATACCGTCAAATTCGGCTGCACTGTGACCATCGTTAATGAAGATACGGAAGAAGTGAGCACTTACCAGATTGTGGGCGAAGACGAAGCCAGCGTCAAAGACGGTAAAATCTCGATCACGTCTCCCGTAGCGCGCGCCATGATTTCAAAAGAAGTCGGCGATGTCTTCGAAGTTGTCGCGCCGGGCGGCTCCAAAGGCTACGAGATCGAAAAGATCGAATTTAAATAGACATGACAACCGCGCTGACATGCTGGGTCATCAGCGACGGTCGGCGCGGGATTGAAAATCAGGCTCTCGGTTTGGCCGAAGCCGCCTCGCGTCTGCGACCGATTGATATAGAGACCTGCCAAATTGACCAAGGGTCCACACTTGCGGCCATGCCGCCCTCTGTGCAGTTCAAACTGAAAAGCCGCCCCGAAGATTACGGCCTAAACACGCCCTACCCGGCCATTGCTATTGGCTGCGGCCGGCAGGCTATCGCGCCGCTGCTCGCGCTTAAAAAAGTTGCAGGCAAAGAGATTTTCACGGTCTACGTCCAAGATCCGCGCATGGATACAGCAGGATTTGATTTGGTCATTGCGCCGGAGCATGACGACATTTCCGGTACAAATGTCGAGACCATGATTGGCTCCCCCAACCGCATCGACGAGATGGAAATCATCGGCCATACCCTCTCCTTTGCCGAAGACCTTAGAAACTACCCCATGCCCCGCGCGGCGTTCCTTATCGGGGGGAAGTCCAAAACCCACAAGCTTGGGAAGAAAGAGCACAAATTCCACCTGAAAACGGCCAAGGATATGATCGATATGGGAAAGTCCCTCCTGATTACCACGTCCCGCCGCACGCCGGATTGGGCGATTGATGACTACCAACGCCTCGAGTCAGATTATGATAATATCTGGCTCCACACGGGAAGCGGTAATAATCCTTATTTCGCGTTTTTGGGCGGGGCTGAGCAAATCTTTGTCACGGAAGACAGCACGAATATGCTGACCGAAGCCTGCGCGACAGGCAAACCCGTGTTTCGCCTGCCCATGGCCGGGGCTCCCGGTAAATTCCAAAAGTTATACGATGCGCTGGAAGCCCGCTGCCATGTCGTCCCCGTCGGCGGCGCGATTAACAAAGACGACTACGAACCCCTCGAAGAAACGGCGCGAGTTGCTGATAAGCTCTGGGCTCACTTTGATATGCGTTCGGCCTTGATGAATTAGGACACAGCTCTTAATCCCTGATACCCTTCGCTGATTCACAGGAGCCCCCGTTATGACCCATGAGACCAAACTTAATCGCCGCACCCTTATGCTCGGCGCGTCCATGGCCGCAGCCGCCTATACCGCTGCGTGTGCGAAGACGCCTTCGGCCTCGGCCGAGGAAACTGTAGACCTGACGGGCGTGTCCATTCTGATTACCGGATGCTCGTCCGGATTCGGGCGTCTCGGCGCGGAGCATTATGCCCGGCTTGGCGCGAAAGTGTTTGCGACGATGCGGAACCTGCCGCGGCCCGAAGCGGCGGAGCTCGAAGCGCTCGCGACATCCGACACACTCGATATTACCGTGCTTGAAATTGACATCACCAAAGACGACCAAGTCACAGCAGGCGTAGCGAAAGCCATTGACCTCGCAGGCGGCAAACTCGACGTCCTGATTAATAATGCAGGCATGTCCATCGCCGGACCGATTGAGGCGCAGGACATGGCGGCCTCGCAGCTCATCTTTGACACGAATGTTTACGGCGCGCAGCGCATGATAAGGGCGGCGCTTCCGTCTATGCGGGCGGCAGGAGACGGCCATATTTTCAATGTCACGTCCCAGCTCGGCCGCGTTATCATTCCGGGCTTTGGGCAATATTCCCCGACAAAGTTTGCGCTCGAAGCGCTGAGCGAGCAACTTGCTTATGAGGTCGCCTCCCACGGCATCGAAGTCACCATCATACAGCCCGGCGGCTATCCGACCAAAATCTGGTCAAACCAAAACGCCCCGTCTGCGGCGCTCAAAGCGCGTCTGCCTGAGGATATCATTTCAGCTTACCCTGCGTTCACCGCAGGCATGGGCAAGCGCGAAGCCGGCGGCGGCGAAGCGGACCCGATGGATATTCCGCGCGCCATTGCCGGAGCGATTGCGCTGCCCAAGGGGTCACGCCCGCTGCGCATTGCCCTGCATCCTGTCGCGCGCCCTCAAGAAGCTATCAACAAAGTCTCCGCGCAAATGCAAATCGCTGTCCTCGGCGACTCGCCCTTTGGCCCCATCGTAAAAGGCGTGCTGGATTAGACATTTATAATCACAAATTTTAATTGAACGACTATGCCCGTTGAGGCGTTAATTTACCTGAAAGCGAGTTTTTATGACCGATACAAACCATTACAAAAAAGTTCTAACCAATCGCCGGGCTTACCTGATGGGTAAAACCGAAGAGATTGAAGATCAATTCGAACAATCCGGCGATGAGCCTTTTGACGGCGATAGCGGCACAGTGCGCAATCTGGACGTGCTCGACGATTTGGATGATATGGCACAGTCTGAAATCCGCGCGATTGATGCCGCCTTGGACCGCATTAAAGACGGCACGTTCGGCATATGCGTTACATCCGGAGAGCCGATTGATGCGGAAAGGCTCGAAACCCTCCCGCACACGCCGTTTTGCAAAGAACACGCGCCCTAATTATGACGGAGCGAAATTTCCCTGATGATTTCATCCCTGCCGCCCCGCGCAAGGACAGTGGTCAACTGACCACATCCGAAATTGTGGCGATGGCGTGGGACGACGAGACCAGCTTTGACGACATCAAGGCTCAATCGGGACTGAGCGAGCAAGAGGTTATCAAAACTATGCGTACCCACATGCAGCCGAGCAGCTTTCGCATGTGGCGTAAGCGCGTAAGCGGGCGTGCGAGTAAGCACGGGGCGAATATGGATTAGGTTTCTTGAACGTCCTCAAGACATTGAAATACGCCGTCTACCGCATCCTGGTCGATTAGGGTTGATTCACTACCGCGAAAATGGGATTCGAATTGGGCCAGAGGCCGCAAGAAGAAAGTTGATAGATGGGTGTTCACTTTTGTAATTGAGCAACAAGTTCAGAGACGTCCCAAATGTCCGTTAAGAAGAAGAAGCAAGTAGGCCGGATAGAACGAAGTGAAATCCGGCATTCCCTCTCTGCCCGATTTCGCTGCACTCTATCGGGCCTATAGCAGCTGAATTTTAAGCTTTTATCCGCAGAACCGAAAAACACATTCTGTTTAAAATCAATCACTTAGTCTTTTTTCGCGGAGATACATCCGCAGACCGCAAACCTCCCTCATATTAACCGTTCTTCTTCTCGAGGACAGGTTAGTGATCATAAGCAGGCTGGAGAGGGAGACGGTGCTTACATGTGTAGGCGGGGTTTTATGAGCCCGTCAGCCGGCATGTTCCGAGCGAGCCGTTTGGGACACGACTTCCCACCACGGCCTCTAAGGACAAAAAGCGCTGCCGTGCGGTATGGACCTCACGAAACAAAATACCACTAGGTCTCCTGTGAGAGACCGCCGCACGGATGTCCATCTTTCACCGGACAGCCAGCCCAACGCTCTCGCTAGATCAGAGAGCCGCAGGGTTCGGCTGCCCATAACTCAAGCAAAGGGTCTTTAAGGCTAAAGGAAAAAATTATGGCAAGACAAAAACGAAACTCAAATCAGCGTAAAAAACGCAACCCCAAGCAAGTGCTTGCGAGCCAAGTTAAAAAGGAGCCTGATTATGCGGCTCGCAGACTTATCGGAAAATTCGGGACGCAAACGATGGATTATTTGGGCCATGTCCAATTACAACTTATTGGGATTACCCAAGATTTTCACGCCGCAGCAGAAAAATTAGGCTGCCCTGACACTCAAGCCAAGGCCGATCACTATGTGCTCAACCTTCAACATTCCATGCTTATGCCCAACAACACAGATATCAACGCGAGTTGTATGGCTGTCTGGGATGAGCTTTCAGTCGGTCGGATTGGGACTTACAAGAAGGTGAAGGATGCGGAAACGTGATGACCTATACCAAATTTAGAGTAGCCTCATCGGAGGGCTAAAAGAACGGGGCGCTAGATGCAATTTGGCATATTTATTCCAACCAATCCTTCGAGTCCACGAACCCTCTATTGAGGGTTCGTCCTCAGGATGAGGTGTTGTATATTAGTTTAAACAGAGTCAGTTCCTGCAACAATTTACCTTTGGAAAATGGGTGCCGCTTAGCGGTTGCAGGAACTCTACTTGCGAATCTGCATAGCTCGTCTTATGTGTAATCTTCAAAATAAAAAGAGATGATTATGCCTAATACAGTCCACCACAAAGTCCTCATCATCGGCTCCGGCCCTGCCGGGTATACCGCTGCCGTTTACGCCGCGCGGGCTATGCTGGAACCGGCCATGGTCGCAGGATTGCAACCCGGCGGACAGCTAACGATTACCACCGAAGTTGAGAACTATCCGGGCTTCCCTGAAATTCAAGGGCCGGAATTGATGGAGCACTTCAAGACGCATGCCTTGAAATTCGGGACGAAGTTTTATGAAGACGTCATCACGGATGTGGATTTCACTACGCGTCCTTTTAAAGCGACGGGCGACGGCGGCACGCTCTACACGGCGGATTCGATTATCATCGCGACAGGCGCGCAGGCGAAATGGCTGGGCATGCCCTCCGAAGAAAAATACCAAGGGTTTGGCGTTTCAGCTTGCGCCACATGTGATGGGTTCTTCTACCGGGGCAAAGAGGTCATCGTCGTCGGCGGCGGGAATACAGCGGTTGAAGAAGCTTTGTTCCTGACGAATTTTGCCTCCAAAGTCACCCTTGTCCATCGCCGGGATAGTTTGCGGGCAGAGAAAATCCTGCAAAACCGCCTTTTCGCGAACGCAAAAGTCGAAATCCTCTGGGACACGACTTTGGACGAAATTTTAGGGACTGAAAATCCTACGGGCGTGACAGGCGTTCGCCTCAAAAGTATGAAAACGGGTGAGACATTCGAGCAAGACACGCATGGCGTTTTCATTGCCATTGGCCACAAACCCTCGACTGAGGTCTTTAAGGGTCACGTCAAAATGAACGAGGGTGGCTATATTGAAACGGCGCCGGACAGCACGGCGACGAACATCCCCGGTGTATATGCGTGCGGCGACGTTTCCGACGAGACGTTCCGCCAAGCCGTGACGGCTGCGGGCCTCGGCTGTATGGGCGCGCTCGAAGCTGAGCGCTGGCTCACCGAGCAAGAGAGTCTTCAGGAAGCTGCGGAGTAAATGCCAGATACACTCGATTGGGATAAGCTAAAGACGTTCGACGCCGCGGCCGAGACAGGATCTCTAACAGCCGCGGCTGAAAAACTGCGTATATCTCAATCTGCCGTGTCCCGGCAAATTACGGCGCTCGAAGAGAGCCTGAACACGCCACTGTTTCATCGTCATGCCCGGGGCTTAACACTCACAGAGCAAGGGCGTATTTTGTACCGCACAGCTCATGAAATGTCTCACAAGATTGCCCTCGCCCAGGCCCGCGTGATTGATAGCCGGAATAAACCGCAAGGCGTTTTGAAGGTCTCGACGCCGATTTCCCTTGGTTCAAACTGGCTGGCTTCGGTTTTGCCGGAATTTATTGAGGCTTATCCGGAGATTGAAGTCCAGCTTGTTTTGGAAGATGAGGAAACGGATCTCTCGCAATTTAACGTGGATTGCGCGCTGCGTCCTTTTCCGTCCACTGAAGGCGACCTGATTGAGCGTAAACTCGGGACAATTTCGCAAAGCCTTTACGCGTCCGACTCTTACCTGGCGAAATACGGCGCGCCGCAATCCGCCGAAGATCTCGACAACCACAAGACAATTGGGTTTTCAGGCCCCAATCCGCTTCGGATAACGGGAACAAATTGGGCCCTACGCGTGGGCATGCCCGAAGGTGAGCTGCGCAAACCCGTTTTGGCTGTCAATAATTTGCATGGTATTATGCGGTCTGCCGAGGCCGGCATCGGAATTGCGGGTCTTCCGGATTATATGACCGCGCTTTCGCGGCGGCTTGTGCGCGTGCTGCCCAATGTCAAAGGCGATGATTTCGATGTTTATTTTGTTTATCCTACGGAACTGCGCGGATCCGTGCGTGCGAAAGTCTTTCGAGAGTTCCTCGTTCGCGTCACGAAGAACTGGCAATCCTAGGCGTATGCAATAATGCATAGGTGATTTGCAGCCTTGTGTGTTTGAAATTAAAATAAAGTTCTTATCTTAGTAATATCACAACAACGTCCTCCCAAGTTTGTTTTTGTGTTTACCGCGCTCATATTCCTCCCCGAATGGAGCTGCGAAGACTTTAACCGGGCCAGCTAAGCTGGACCCGGTTTTTTTCTGTTTTGTTAACAGGTTCATGTCAACTTGAGCGGGTTGGGAATTTGTGAACTGCACTGCGCGTAAGGCTGAGCGAATGAATCCAGACGACTCCAAAAAACCTATGAATAGTAAACACAACCAAATCGAGACGGGCCGCGAAGCTGAGTTTCTCGATATGCTACGATCTGCTCTGGATGTCAGCATTGGTATTTTTGATGAAGATATGAATTACAAGTTCATAAGCGACACACTTTACAAGCAGCTTCATATCTCGCCCTCAGATTTGAAAGTGGGGGATAATATAGATAAATGTCATGAGCTCATGATCAAGAATGGCATGATAAAGCAAGAGTTCTTGGACGAAGCAAAGCTAACAGGCGATTCTATACGTTTCCGAAAAGGGGACGAATCGAAAACCAGAAGCATGATTCTGACATTAGGGGATGGCACCACGCACCGCTTTGCCAGGAAAGAGGTAGGCAATGGCTACATCGTCTCAATGTCAGATGACGTGACAGAGATTATCGAGAAAGATAAATTACTTGAAGACGCGCTTAGACTTGGGGATTCAGGTTACTGGTTTTTAGATATTGAAACTCAAGAATACTATCTATCTGATTCTCTCGAGGAATATTTTTCAAGGGAAGACAAAAATCTTATCCGCAAGCATGGTATGATCGGTATTGTGCACCTCGAAGACAGGAAGCGCTTTTGGAAGGACCTATCTCAAGTCGATATGTCAAATCCGATTATAAATACGACAATCCGACTTACGGACAATGGTGAAAAAGAACGCTATCACGATCTTACCCTTGAACTTCTTCAAGACGTTAGTGGCAATTGGAACAAAGTCCGCGCGTTCACAATTGATAGAACGCAGTATTACCATCAAAAAATGGCTCTTGAAGCCGCTAAGAACGAAGCCATTGCGGCCACAAATGCGAAGTCACAATTTCTCGCAAATATGAGCCATGAAATCCGTACGCCTCTGAACGGGGTTATGGGTATGGCCGAGCTTTTATCACGCACCCAGGTGGACGCGAGGCAAAGCGAATTTATCGGGATTATTACGCAGTCCGCGACGCAGCTTCTCAACATCATAAATGACATTTTAGACTTTTCCCGTGTTGAAGCCGGTGAAATGTTAATCGAAAAGGCTCCCTTGGATTTGCGCAAGTCTGCCGAGGATGTGTGCGCCTTACTGACTCCCCTCGCCAGTGACCGCGGCCTTGAGCTAATCATGAATTATCCGGAAAGTATGCCGTCACAATTTAGTGCTGATGGGCAACGCCTAAGTCAGATTCTTACGAATCTCGTGGGGAATGCGATAAAATTCACAGATAAAGGGTACGTATCTGTTGATGTTAAAGTCACAGATATCACGGCGACAAGAGGGCTTGTCACCATAGATGTTGTCGACACTGGCATAGGTATTCCTGAAGCCAACCTTTCTAATATTTTCGGTAAATTCACCCAAGTGGATGGCAGTACAACCCGCGCCCATGGCGGGACAGGCCTGGGGTTATCCATCACCAAAAGTCTTGTGGAACTCATGGGCGGACGGGTGAAAGTCACTTCAGAACTTGGAAAAGGGTCAAAGTTTAGTGTCTACCTCCCTCTAGCATATGACCAAGACGCGCCAAAAGCTGTCACACATGCGAAGTGCTTGTCAGGCGCCAAAGTGCTGATTGTCGATGATATCGACGTGAACCGAAAAATTCTCACCGAAACGCTCGCGCATTGGGGCGCACAGACTGTCACGGCCTCGAGCGCAAGGTCCGCTTTGACCGCCCTAGCAAAACATGAAGCGTCAGATCATCCGTTTGATGTTGTCATCACAGACCATTTAATGCCCGAAGTGAACGGTCAGGATTTCGCCAAGGCTGTAAAACTAAGCCCAAACTTAACTGATGTACCTATGATCATGCTGTCCTCCTGTAATCAGGATATTTCCTCAGACGACCTCACGGCCATGGGAATAGAATGCTACCTTAATAAGCCTGTGCGAAGCGAACGTCTTTTCGAGGTTCTCTCTGCCGTGTTCTCTGAGGTAACATACCGGCAAACGAATAAACCAAAGATCACGGACTCGCTCATGGATAAAATCCACGGATTAAAACCAGATGCGGAAACTGGATTTTGCGAAATTTTAGTGGCTGAGGACATACCGCTGAACCAAAATGTCGTGCGGTTTATGCTGGAAGGCTCGCCTTATACGCCAACTTTTGTGGATAATGGCCAGCTGGCTGTTGACGCCTTTAAGGCAGACCCAAACAAATATGCCGCTATCCTGATGGATATCTCCATGCCAGTCCTAGACGGCCTTGAAGCCTCAAAGCTTATAAGGGCGTTTCAAGCGGAAACCGGAAGTCCTCAAGTGCCAATTATTGCTCTTACCGGACACGCCCTTAAAGGTGACCGGCAAAAGGCGATGGACGCCGGCTTGGATGATTACCTCACCAAGCCCGTCAACCATGACGATTTGATCAACATGTTGGACAAGTGGGTGAATTATTCACGCGCAGAAAATACCCAAGTCGCTTAACCCGCTGCGGCGCAAAAGGCTTGAATACGCTGCATAGCTTTTTCTAACTGATCCATACTGGTCGCGTAGGATATGCGGAAATTAGGCGAGCCGTGAAACGCTGTGCCGGGTACAACAGCTACATGGGAGTCTCCTAAGAGGGTGCGGGCGAAATCGAGATCGGACTCAAGTGTCTCCCCCTTACCCGTTGTCTTGCCGATGAGGCCGCCGCAATCGGGATAGACGTAGAACGCTCCGTCAGGTTTGGCGCATTTTATGCCGGTCGCTTTATTTAGTTCTCCCACGACATAATCGCGGCGCTCTACAAAGGCTGCATTACGTGCAGCTAGGAATTCTTGAGGCCCGTTTAACGCAGCAACCGAGGCCCACTGAGAAATAGAACACGGGTTCGATGTGCTCTGGCTCATGACTTTAGCCATCGCCCGGATGAGCCAGTCCGGCCCGCCTGCATAGCCGATACGCCAGCCTGTCATGGCATAGGCTTTGGAGACGCCGTTCATTGTCAAGGTTCGCTCATAAAGCGCGGGTTCGACTTCAGCGATTGTCGCAAATTTGAAACCGTCATAGACGAGGTGCTCATACATATCATCCGTCAAAATCATGACCTGGGGATGCTTGATCAAAACATCTGCAAGACCGCGTAAATCATCATAGGTATAAGCTGACCCTGTGGGGTTAGACGGGGAATTTATAATAAGCCATGTTGTGCGCGGCGTTATTGCGGCTTCTAGCTGCTCGGGCGTAATCTTAAACGCGTTCTCCATACCACACTCAACGACCACAGGTTCACCGCCGCAAAGCCGTACCATTTCAGGATAAGACACCCAGCACGGCGCAGGAACAATGACCTCGTCGCCCTTATTAAGTGTTGCCATCAAAGCATTGTAAATCACAGGTTTTCCGCCAGGCGAGACATTAATTTGGCTCTCCGAATATGTCAGGCTATTGTCTCGTTTGAACTTGGCAACAATCGCAGCTTTCAGCTCAGGGATACCGTCCACATTTGTGTAATTCGTTTCGCCGTTTTGTATGGCTTCTATCGCCGCTTGTTTAATGTGATCAGGCGTGTCGAAATCAGGCTCCCCGGCCCCTAGACCGATAACATCAAAGCCGTTGACTTTCATCTCTCTGGCTTGCTGCGTAACGGCCATTGTTGCGGACGGGGCGACGCGCGAAAGGTTTTCAGAAAGCGGATGAATTTTCTTCATAGTCTTAGCTCCTTGACCATGTCATAGCCTGCTCAAGAGAGAGCGTCTATGTCAGTCAAAGAATTCTTCGTCCTGATGCTGGTTTGTGTCATTTGGGGCCTGCATTTTGTGGTAATGAAATATACGGTAGGCAATACGGCCGAGCCATTATTTTACGCTGCGGTGCGCATGAGTATTGTGGCCGTCTTACTCGCCCCCAAGCTAAAATGGCATGAGGGCTTGATGCCTTTAGTTATCGGCGCCGGGCTGGGCTTTGGCGCGCTCAATTATGCGTTTATGTTTCCAGCGCTGAAGTTCACGACTGCGACGGCGGGGGCCGTGACAATTGAACTCTTCGTGCCATTTTCTATCATATTGTCGGTCATATTTTTGAGAGAGCGTATTGGTAAATTCAAAATTGCAGGAATCGTGCTGGCCTTTCTCGGCGTTTTGCTCGTCGCAACAGCAAAACCTGACGAGGCCGCCGGACCATATTTCCTCTTAGGAATCATCCTGATGATGGGCGCTGCTATGTCGGAAGCCGTCGGCGCGGTTATCGTGAAAAAAGTCAAAGGCATTGGGCCGCTGCAACTCTTAGCGTGGTTCGCTATCGTCGGATCGGTCGTGTTATGGACGTTAACGCTGACGCTCGAAAGGAATCAAATACACGCCTTTAGAGGGGATAATCTTGTCCCCTTCCTACTGGCTCTGGGGTATTCGGCTCTGCTCGTCTCTATCGTTGCACATGGCAGCTATTATTGGCTATTGCAGCGCCTGCCTATTTCGGTCGTTTCCACGTCCGGCCTTATGACAACATTAGTCGCAGTCATATCCAGCGCGCTCATTCTGAAAGAACCGCTGACGCCTTTGCTGATTGTAGGTGGACTGATGACATTATCAGGCGTTGCTCTTATACTTTGGCGTAATCGGTTAGAGAAAAAAGCTCTGCCGCCTGCATCTGTCTGAAATTTAAGACAAACACGCTCTATACTGCACACTATTCCTGCACCCTGCCCTTGGCGCGAGAGACACAGACCTCTAGGTTAGCAAGAGTTCGGCCGGACGCTCTGGCGATTCACTTGCAAAAGGTGCTGCCCGCGTGAAATTGCCAGAGTCACTGACAGACACGTTTTCTCCTTATCTGGATCTGGATCCGCTTGCGGATTTTTTTGAAGATTTAGGTCAGCGTGCCGTGACCGTCTTTGGCACAGCGGTCGGCATTCATCTGGCGCTATTTTTTCTTTTGCAGCCAAATTTTGTAATGCCGGACCTAAAACCTGATGAGCCGGAAGCTATTCCTGTTCAAATTATTGCTTATGAAGATTTGGTGGCCGAGCCTGAACGCGCTCCGGAAGAAATCGAAGTGCGCCCGGTTGCGCCCACCCCAGCTTCGCCGCCACCGCCTAGACCTCAGCCTCAACCCGCGCCTGCACCTGCGCCCGCACCGCCGCCTCCACCGCCCGCGCCAGTGATTGAACCCGAGCCGGAATTCATACCTCCGCCTCCTGCGCCAGAAATTTTGGCCCAAGAAATACCTGAACCCGAAGCTGTGCCTCTGCCAGCGGAAATGGCCCCTCTGCCAGAGCCCATACCTGTGCCGGAACCTTTGCCTCAACCCATTATTGAAATTTTCGAACCCACGCCGCCTGAGCCCGTGATTGAGCCTGCACAGCAGGAACCACAACCCAGCGAGTGGAGGCCCTATGTTCCGCCTGAGCCTATCCCAGAGCCTGTTATTGAACCCGAAATTATAATTGAAGCCCCTGCTCCGCCAGATCCGCAGCCCGGCGAATGGCGCCCCTATATTCCGCCGGAACCGGACCCCATTCCTGAGCCCATAATTGAAACGCCAGAGCCTGAAGTAGTGACAGAAGAGCCTTTGCCTGAACTTCCGGATCTCGAAGAAATTCCGCAGCTCCCAACACCGCCCCAGCCTGAGGTAGTCATAGAGGACCCGCCCCCGCCGGAAATCATTCCGCGGGACGAAGCTCCTATCGTGACCACTGCGCCGACAATCCTCGCGTCTCCAGAAGCCCCGACAAATGCGCAAGAAGCAGAGCAAGCCGTGCCGCAATCCCAAAGCAATCCTATGAATGACTTTCTGTTCAGAGGCGGAAAACGTCCGGGCGGGACACCGTCAACAGGTCTTGGAAAACCTTCAACTGGTCTAGGCGCGCCGTCCGGCGGTAGGCCCGTGGCGAGCGGGACAAGCCGAAGTAATCCGGGCGCGTCGGGCTGGACGTTAGCCCCCAGCGGAACAGCTGATTTGGGCGCTGGCTATCAAGGTCTGACCCTTGATGTTAAATGCCGCGAAGCTGGGAAAAGTCATTTGGATTGCCCGGAATACTTACGGACTTACCAAGGTCGTAATCGCTCGGGATGGGAAAGCGTCGGCGCGCATTCTTCCCCGGCTATTGGCTCGGGCAGTTCGCGTGCAGGTACAGGGGGCACTCCGGCCGCAGGCACGAGAGACATTTGGGGTTCAGGGCCGCATAGCCGCCCTGCCGCGATTGGAAGCAACAGCCAGAATGCAGGCGGCCCTTCAACAACAGTGATGGACGATGCTGATTTCGGACGTGAATTCTTGGGGACTAACCTTGGCGGTTCTGGCAGCGGCAACCGTCTGCGTGATGCTTTTAAAGGACCTGATGAGCCTTGGCAGGAAGAGATTCTAACTCTGCCCGCCCCCGACCCTTTAGACGAAGACGAATAGAAAAATATCATTTCCTCATCTTGAGGCTGATGGTGCGAGCTGCTTTTTATTCAACGCTTTCGATATCTAATTCGACAAGAGTTTTTAGGCGCAAGAGCGCCGCATCGAATGTTTGTTCAGTTTGAGGAATTTGCCGTTTCGCCAAAAGCCTCTGAATATAAGGAAAACCACCGAGGCCATAATCTGTATCCATCAGTATAATCACGCCTTCTTTCTCTGTATCATCGCTTAACCCGTAAAAGCTCGACGCCGAACGGCCCGCTAGGCTAACATCAAGCTGTACGAATTCAGGATATTGGCTAGCGACAATTTCTTGCGTTCCAAAGGGGTAAGCGCTCTCCGGACTTTTCCAAACTGATGTTTGGCCCACTCCATTTGGTGCGCCGCCATAGAAAATCTCGGCGTCACCAATTTGTGCATGTAAAGGCGACCATAGCTTATACTTAGATAAATCGTTGATAAATGGGAAGACATCCTCAGCTTCAGCATCAATGTGAATAGATCGTTGGACTGATATCTTGGACGGAGAAAAATAGCCGAATGCTACTAAGCCCGCAAAAATTAGGAGCACAAGGAATATAATTCGAAATAGCCACTTCATCCGTCTAAACCCTCCCGTTCGTTTATGCCCTGACTTAACCTTACTCATCCCTTGCCGATAGACTATGTGCAAGCCATAATCAAAGAAAACGTAAAGGTAGATGATGATCATCATGCAATCAGACAATAGCGGTATGATGGAGGTCTTCTCCCGCACTGCCGCGCAAGGCCTCAGTGTCCTTGGCAACCTCTTCCTGTTCGTGATTGGCGCAATACTGCTGCTCGTGCTTATTTTGTTTATTATCGACGTGACTCAAACAAAGGATGCGGTCCGGCGGAACTTCCCCGTTATTGGGCGCTTTCGTACAGTCTTTTCAAATCTGGGTGAGTTTTTTCGGCAGTATTTCTTTGCCATGGACCGGGAAGAAATGCCGTTTAACCGCGCGGAGAGAGACTGGATTGGCCATGTCAGCGAGCACGGCTCTCAAACACTGCCATTTGGCTCGACCCGCGTTTTGAAACCCGGCTCAGCAATTTTCGCCAATGGTATGTTTCCAAAAATGGAAGGCGACCACCCCGTTGAGCCTGTCATCATAATCGGTCCTAATACGCCTAACCCGTACGCCCCAAAAAGCTTTTTCAATATATCAGCCATGAGCTATGGCTCTATCTCCAAACCTGCGGTACAGGCCCTCTCAAAAGGCGCGGCTTTGGCGGGATGCTGGCTAAACACGGGCGAAGGCGGAGTGTCTCCCTACCATACCGAAGGCGGCTGCGATATTGTCTACCAACTCGGCACCGGCAAATTCGGCGCGCGTAACGAAGACATGACGTTGAATGAGGATAAGCTCAAAAAAGTCTGCGAGAATCCGAACATCAAAATGATTGAGCTCAAGCTCTCGCAAGGCGCGAAGCCCGGCAAAGGCGGGATATTGCCAGCCTCCAAAGTTACGCAAGAAATCGCTGACATCAGAGGCATCACTGTCGGCGAAGCGGCGATCTCGCCCAACCGCCATGTGGAGGCTCCGGACGTTGAAGGATTACTGGATCTCATCGCGCAAATTCGCCGCGTTTCGGGCCGACCGACGGGTATCAAGTTCTGTCTGGGGCAAGTTCAACCCGTGCGAGATCTTATCAAAGCCATAAAAGTCCGTGGTCTCGATAGCGCGCCGGACTTTATAACTGTGGACGGCGGCGACGGCGGAACAGGCGCAGCGCCCATGCCCCTCATCGACAATATGGGCCTAACGGTGCGCGAAAGCCTTCCCACAGTGGATGACCACTTACGCCAAGCAGGCCTGAGAGACCGTATTGTTCTCATAGCGTCGGGTAAACTCATCACCCCTTCCGAAGTGGCGTGGGCGTTTTGCGCCGGCGCAGATTTTGTCAACTCGGCGCGCGGGTTCATGTTCGCCCTTGGTTGTATTCAGGCGCTCAAGTGCAATGAGAATACCTGTCCAACAGGTGTAACAACCCACGACAAGCGGCTGCAAAAAGGTCTTAACCCGGAAAACAAATCCGTCCGCGTCAAAAACTACTGTGAAAATATGCGCGAAGAAGTCGAAATGATTGCGCACTCCTGCGGCGTTGACCATCCGCGCGAGCTCACCCGGAATCATGTCCTCATAGTGCAAGAAGACGGCGGCGGCTCCATCCCCTTCTCCGCCATCTGGCACAAACGCCACAAAATGCGTGAAGATGAGAAGAAGCATCGACTGAGTTTGTAGCTGTAGAGCATTGCCATTTTAGACAATATCTTCTATATTGTTGCAGTATTACATATGTTGGAGTTTCAATGTGCCAGATACTTTGAACTTAAATGTCCGTATTAGCGGATCACTAAAAGACTATGTAGCGCGTGAGATACGTGACGGTGCTTATGAGAACATGAGCGAGTATGTACGTGACCTTATTCGGCGCGATAAAAATAAGCGGGAAGAGGCAGAATTTCAAACCTTAAAAGCTGAACTGCAGCACGCTTTTACCGCGCCAGATACACAATTCAAGACTGTCACAGCCGATGAAATTCGGAAAAACGCCACGGCCCTCAGAGGAAAGTGACCGCTTACAGACTATCAAGAACAGCTGTGGCACACCTCACAGATATCTATCTATATTTGGAGGATGAGTGGGGAGCGACTCAAGCTGATAAGTATTTAGATGATTTTTATCATTTCTTTGGAAGAATTGTTGCGAAAAATGTCATGTGGCGCCCAGTGCATGCAGAACTAGAAGTGAAAGGTTATTTTGCGCGTTGCAATTTACACTTTGTATATTGGCGAGAACTCGGCAATGGGGATATGGGTATAGTCGCAATATTGCATAAACGCAGGCACCAGATTTCACGCCTTCGCGAAGCCTTTGATTTGAGCCTCAAATAGAAGAGTTAATCACTCAAGCGGAAGAAAGCCTTACTCGTATTGGTAACACCCGCTTCAATTTCGTCGCGGCCTTCGTGTCGGTGCTCGGCAATCATATCCAGCACAAAGGGAAGCGCGCAGGGCTCGTTGCGGCGGGCCATGCGTTTTTTCTCGTCGAGGGGTAAGTTACGGGGCGTGAGATACGGAGCGTCGGTTTCGATCATCAGGCGCTTAAGCGGAATGTCTTTGACGAATTCGTGCAGGTGGTAGCCCCGCCGTTCGTCGCAAATCCAGCCCGTAATTCCGATATGCATATCGAGGTCGAGATAGCCGTAGAGCGTTTTTTTCTCGCCTGTGAAACAGTGTATAACGCCTTCCGAAATATCATCGCGATGAGCTTTCAGGATGTCGAGCATATCCTCCCCCGCTTCGCGCTCGTGCAGGAACAATGGTAGGTCTGTCTCTTCTGCGATTTCAATGTGCGCTTCGAAAGATTTTTTCTGATCAGGGCGCGGGGAGAAGTCACGATTATAATCCAAACCCGTCTCACCAATGGCTTTGACTTTGGGGTGCGCAGCACAGTCCCGAATGAGCTTCGAAACGCTCAGGTTAAAAGTGCTAGCGTAGTGCGGATGAATACCAGACGTACAGTAGGCGATGTCGATTTTCTCAGCCAGCGCAATTGTGGCTTCCATATTATCGACGCTAGACCCTGTTAAGATATAGCCCGTAACGCCCGCCCATGTCGCCCGCTTCAAGACATCCTCAAGGTCACGCTCAAATGAGACATGAGTTAAATTCAATCCTATATCAATCACTTACAAGGACTTACAGAAGTTAATTATTATACGAGATAATTCGTCAGAGCAGTCTTCTTGCAAGAAATGCCCCCCGCCTTTGACCACCGTATGCGGCTGCCCTTTGCAGCCCGGCACCATTTTGTGAAACAGCGCATCGCCGCCTTTGGTGATTGGGTCATGATCAGAGAAGCAGGTCAGGAAAGGCTTCTCGAACGCGCCAATAACTTTCCAAGCTTCGACATTATCTGCCGCCCCGTTCATGTCTTTTGATGTAGGGACAAGCGCTGGAAAGATACGCGCGCCGGCTTTGAAACTCTCATCCGGGTAAGGCGCATTGTAAGATTCTTCAACCCCCTCGCCTAAATCCTTCACAGTCGCGCCTCGAATGATACCGCCGACTGGAAATTCAGGAACGACTTTCGAAAATTCACGCCATTTCACGAATGCGTCTGACGGTGTCCCGCTGCCTGTTGGGAGGAAGGTATTGCCCGCCACAACGCCCGCGAATTTTTCGGGATGGAGGGCAACAAGGCGCAGGCCGATTAGTCCGCCCCAATCCTGACAAAACAAAACCGCACCGTCGACGTCCACGGCCTTTAACCACTGATCCATCCAGTCCACATGTTTGGCATAAGTGTAATCGGAAATGTCCGCGGGTTTATCCGAACGGCCAAACCCTATGAGGTCAGGGGCGAGGACGCGGTAACCCGCCTCGGAGACTTGTTTTATCATGTGACGATAGAGGTAAGACCAACTCGGTTCGCCGTGCATCATGATAACAACACGGCCGTCTTTCGGACCCTTATCCACGTAATGTACCCGCATCTCACCCAAATCAGTATCATCAATGTTCACATAATTTGGCGTGAAGGAGTAATCCGGTAAGTCTTTGAATCGAGAATCAGGGGTCCGAAGAACTTTCGCCATTAATTTTTCCTCGCTTGCACAATATTGGCATCAATGAGTTTGCTTCCCAAAAGTTTCATAGCTTCCATACGATAAAGCCCCTCTTGCAAAACGTAACGTCCCTTGCCTTCGCGCACAAAAATTGGCTTTTGGAGGCCATTTTCGAGTATATCCTCAGCCAAGAGGATGACTTTATCTTCGTCGAAATCTTTTTTCTTAGCGGCGGGGACATAAATTTCGTCGATAACGATATCAACAATGCGCATTGGCACTCTCCTAAATTTAGGCGTAGACTAGCCAAGCAGCCGGGGGGCTGCAATGAGGATATTATGGACTTTGCATTTAAACCTGCTGACCCTGTCAGCCTTCCCATCAAGGATAGCGAGACTCGTTTCCCAGTGCGGCGAATCTACTGTATTGGCAGAAATTACGCTGATCATGTCACGGAAATGGGCGGAGACCCCTCACGCTCAGAGCCCGTATTCTTTGCTAAGGCCGCAGAAACAATCGCGCAGCACGGGCAACGCATTCCCTATCCGCCCAATACCAAAGATCTGCATCACGAGATCGAGCTTGTTGTGGCTATGGGCCCTGACGGCGTTTTTGGCTACGGGGTGGGCATCGACATGACCCGCCGCGACTTGCAAGCGAGCGCCAAGAAAAAAGGCGCGCCGTGGGACCGGGCTAAAAACTTTAACCTCTCCGCGCCGTGCTCTGCCATAACGCCTGCTGACAAGTTTGACCCCAAAGGTAAACACATCGTACTGCGTAAGAATGGCGACATTATGCAATCGTCTTCTCTCGATCACATGATCTGGAAAGTGGAAGAGATCATCACAAATCTTGCCGCTGATATGGACTTAAAGCCCGGCGATCTCATTTTCACAGGGACACCCGAAGGCGTTGGCCCTGTTGGAATTGGAGACACTTTGTCTGGCGGCATTGAAGGCCTTGCCAGTATCACAGTCCACATTGCGAACCCAGCCTAATGACAGACCTTATCCTCCATAATTACTTTCGCAGCTCCACATCTGTGCGGGTACGCATTGCGCTAAATATAAAAAACCTGCCCTATGAGTACGCGGCCTATGCCTTGTTGCCTGACGCTCACAAATCGGACGCCTATCTCGCGCTCAACCCACAAGGTTTGGTTCCTGCTTTGGAAATTAAGGGCGAGGCTCCAGCCGTTATCACGCAGTCCATGGCGATTATTGAATATCTAGACGAAGCCCATCCAGCACCTCGCCTGATGCCCACAGATGCCCTTGGCCGAGCCCGTGTACGCAGCCTCGCCCAGATTATTGGCTGCGATATTCATCCGCTCAATAATTTGCGCGTGCTCCGGCATATAGAAGATAAGTTCGGGGCCGATGCAGATGCCAAAGCCGCTTGGTTTAAGACCTGGGCCCGCGAAGGGTTTGCGGCGCTTGAAGCCCGCCTGTCATCCGAACCAGACACCGGAATATTCTGCCATGGAGACAAACCCGGACTGGCGGATATTTGCCTCTACGCCCAAGTTTTGAATAATGAACGCTTTGATGTCGGGACAGAAGACTATCCCATAATCATGCGAATTTTCCGCGCCTGTGATGCCCTTCCCGCCTTTCAAGATGCGCGGCCGATGAACCAGCCGGATGCGAAACAGCCCCCTAAGAAAGTTTAGCGGTTTACTCTATACGGTTCCGGGTCAATCGGCGGCGGCTCATATGTCATAAGGCTCGCGAGAAGCTCTGCCGAACCCGACGCCATCGTCCAGCCTAAATGCCCATGTCCAGCATTAATCCAAAGCCCGGACACATTTGCCTCGCCAATATACGGCACGCCGTCCGCTGGCATAGGCCTGAAGCCTGTCCACGGTTTGGCGTTATCTAAATCAAGGTCAGGCATAATCCCCGGATATGTTTGACCTAAAATAAGTTTTAAATTTTTAACGCGCGCCGATGTCAGGGCCGTATTAAACCCGGTAAATTCTGCTGTTCCTGCAACGCGCAAAGTATCACCCAGCGGCGTTATTGCACAGTGCATAGCTTCGTCAATAACCGCTATTTTGGGCAAGGCAGCTGACCCATTTGTGTCAACCGTAATCGAGTACCCTTTAGCGGGTTGAATATCTAACTTTACGCCCGCCGATTTGGCGATGACGCGGCTAAAAGATCCCGCTGCCACAACGATATGATCTGCGAACATCTTTCCCTGATCAGTTTCGACACCTATACAAGAGCCATCCTTAACAATGAGATTTTGCACCGTGCATTCAAATCTTGAATGCCCGCCTTTATGCTCAAAATCATCATACAAGGCACACGTAAACTTATAAGCGTCGCCAATGCTGTCATCGGGTTGATATATGGCCCCAATAATTCTGTGCTTTATATCCGCCAAGGCAGGTTCGTGAGCAATGGCCTCAGCGGCCGTTATTGGCTTATGAGTTAGGCCAAACTTTGCCAATGAATCCCCAATATGTCTCGCAGTATCGAAACTCGCTTGTGTGCCAAATATTTTGAGGGTGCCATTGTCTACAGAATCGAAATTAAGGCCTAGTGCGTCTCTTTGCGCTTGCGTGCGTAAAATAGAATAAGCTGAGAGAAAGTAATTGGCTTTTGCGGCTGCAAGATGCCGCTTGGGTGATGAATATTGAAGAAACTTTGCCCCCCACCCTGCCAGGCCGGGTATCGCAGAGAGCCTCAGCTTCATCGCTGCATGCGGATTGAATAATGACATTGCGAGGTGTTTACCAATCCCCGGACCGTTCCAGGGCGCCGGCATTGAGGGGTGAAGCATGCCCGCATTCGCAAAACTTGTATCCATAGCCGGGCCAGACGCTTTGTCTATAAGCGTAACGTCAAAGCCGCGCGCTTGTAGCGCGTGGGCCGCTGTCACGCCCATCAGCCCTGCCCCGATAATGATACACGTTGTGTCCGCCATAGCGGCAATTACCTAGCCGAGCGCGCACTCTATTGCGACCTTTTTTGTTATCGGCTAAACGCCGCACTGCTAGGAGTCATAATGCGTAAGTTTTTCAAAGAGCCTTTTGTCCAGTTTGTCGTTCTAGGCGCGCTGTTATTTGTGGGTCACGGTCTTTGGGCGGGTAAGTCGGGCGAAGCCAATACGATCCGCGTGAGCGCCGAGACTGCCGAACGCCTCAAGACAATATATTCAGGCGAGCAGCGCCGCGTCCCGACCGATGAGGATATGAAAGCCCTAGTCTCCGCCTATGTTGAAGAAGAGGCTTTATCTCGCGAGGCCGAAAAGCTTGGGCTTGGCGAAGACGACACGATAATTCGGCGCAGGCTCGCGCAGAAAATGCGGTTTATGACCGAGAATGTGGGTAAGCCTTCCGCGCCCAAAGACGCTGTGCTTGAGGGGTGGTATCAGGATAATTTAGAGCGTTTCAAACAACCGAGCCGGATTAGCTTTCAGCATATTTATCTCAGCCCGGAAAACAATGACAACATTGAGACCCGCGCGGCAAGCTTGCGCCAGCAGGCTCTCAACGGGACCGACTGGAAAACCCTTGGCGACCCTTTTATTATGAGCAGAAGCCTAACACGGGTCACTCAGAAAGACATTGAACGCGCCTATGGCGGCGCTTTTGCGAAAGCTGTAATTGACCTCCATAAAGATGAATGGTCAGAACCAATAGAGTCGGCTTTCGGTTTGCATGTCGTGAAAATAAGTGACCGTGAAGACGGGGGACAACCTAGCTTTGAAGACGCGAGATCAGAGGTTGAAAAGGATTGGCTCGACGAAACTCAACGCACAGAAAATGCAAAGAAGATCAATGATATTGTCGCCAAATATAATATCGAAATCGAAACACAATCTCAGTGATACGCGCGCTTCTCCTATCTGTACTCATTTGGTTCACGGCGGCAACGGCGCTGGCCCATGAAGTTCGTCCGGCCTATTTAAAACTTACTGAAACCGCGGAGTCCGAATTTACGGTGGTGTGGAAACAGCCGCAATTAGATAATCGGCGGCTGAAAATAAATCCGGCCTTTCCGAACAGCTGCGAGGAGACATCAGAGCGCGGCCTTGAAAACTACGGCGATACGGTGATTGAACGCTGGGCCATTGCCTGCCCGCTTACGTCGGGCACACTCACCCTGGAAGGCCTTGAAAGAACACTCACAGATGCTTTCGTTGATATTGATTACATGACCCGCGAAGATATCCGGGCCGTTCTCAAACCCAGCCAGTTTTCCCTCAACCTCGCAGAAGCGCCGACCTCGGCCGCAGGCTCATACCTCAAAATAGGTATCGAGCACGTCCTCGCGGGGTGGGATCATTTGCTCTTTATCCTAGGCTTGGTTCTGCTTGTGCGCCCCCGGCAGGTCATTGGGGTCGCCACCAGCTTTACAGTCGCGCACAGCCTAACTTTGGCAATCACAGCCCTCGGGTTTGTCAGCGTGCCCTCTCGTCCAGTCGAAATCCTGATCGCCGCCAGCATTGTCTTCCTCGCCATTGAGGTCATCCGTAAACACAGAGGTGAGCCTTCAATCGCCGCGCGCAAACCTTGGCTCATCGCTTTTGCTATCGGCCTGATACATGGATTTGGCTTTGCCGGAGCGCTTGCGGACATAGGGCTGCCGAAAGGACAAGAACTGTTTGCGCTTTTCCTGTTCAATGTCGGGGTCGAGCTTGGGCAAATTATCGTCATTATCGCCGCGCTCTGTATCTTGTGGGTTGTTGGGAATATCACAAAACCGGGCCGCAGATTTATGGAGACCCTCGCGACTTATTGCATTGGCGCGATAGGCATGTTTTGGGTGATTGAAAGGTTATCAGAATACGCCGCTTAAAGTGTTTAGATAAGGGATAGGAACAGCCTGTTTAGAATTTCAGTAAAGCTTTCTAAATTTCTTTATTCTACTAGCTACAAATTACATGGCCGTAAATTTCAT
>ENA-ORXT01000426-ORXT01000426.1-marine-metagenome-genome-assembly--contig:-NODE-426-length-67580-cov-44.399745_pt1 | contig 67580 bp, 57 predicted proteins | sample MGYA00237868_ERZ511482 | MGnify/ENA metagenome assembly ERZ511482 | reverse complement strand
CCGTTAAATCTACCTGTTATTCCTATTCTGTCTTTTATATCGATCTGGTAAACATCTGCCGTCAATGACAGTCTTCCAAGTCTTGCAGGAATTAGTCTTAAAATTCAAGAACTCAACAAATAAAGACCTAGAACAGATACAAGCTGATTTTAAAATTCCACCTAGTCAAATAACGAAAAACAACTCTTTAAAGGAGCAATATTACCATATTTACTCTAATCTAACTCCCGAATCACATGAAATAAAAACCTGGAATTTCCTATTTCACAATGTCCCGAATCCTATTGTTATCGGCCTTGATCGACATATTTACACTGAAGAAGGCAATGAACTCAGCTATGTGGATGACTCGTCAACTTCCCTTGTAAGAGGTAAGTCCATATCTGATGTTACTCCTCTTCAAAAAGTTATTAAACTGTCAAGACAAGAAATCTTAAAATTCAAAAACACATTAATTGAATTGAATGATAATCTAAAAGACAAACTTATGCTTTCATCATTTGATGATACATTGACATCAGAAAATATAGCTCAGCTATTAAAAACTCCAATGATATCTCTTGATGAGGTAATTAAATTGGAGGAAAAAGTACAAAATTACTTCGCAGAAAATATAACATCAAAAGAAGCTAAATCAAAAGCTCGAATTAAAAAAGAACAGCTGAAAATTCAAAAATACTTCAGTAATCTTAAAAAAGTAATTACGCAATCAAAGAAGAAAAACGAAGGACTGCAATTAACATACCTCATTAATCTTAATCAGTTTAGAAAAATCAAAGAACTAATTAAAGAATTTAATGAATTTGAAAAAAAGAGTGAAGAACTTTTTTCTACGATAAACATATATCTAAAGACTATCAACAACTTTCTTCACGATTCTTCAAAAGAATTATACTTCAAAAAAGAAACATCTGAATTAAAATTCAGGATACTTGACAGTAACAATAAAATAATCGAATCAGATAGAGACATTGACACCCTTTCTTCTGGTGAAAAACAAATTCTTATTCTTTTCTCATATATAAAATTCAATAAGAATTTAAACAAACTGTTTATAAAAGATGAACCTGAATTGTCGCTTCACCCAAAGTGGCAAGAAAGTTTTCTTTCTGGAATCAAAGATATAATGCCGCTTGGCACACAATTAATCTTTGCAACACATTCACCTTCAATCGTCGGAAATCATCAAAATTATTGTAAAATACTATTACCATATAATGATAACAAAAGAAAATAGTATTCCCACAAAGTCGAAAGCTCATTTAAACGCTGAGAGTATTTTCTACGTTCAATTCAATAGCATTTCCTTTTATATAGAAGATAAGGATTCAGAAAATTTCTTTTTTGAAATTTTAAAAAAAATATTTCCTAAAATACGATTAGGTAAAATATTTCCTTTAAATGGAAAGGACAATGTGCTAATTCATTCTGCACTAAACTTAGATGACAAAACTAAAGTTTACATAGTAGATAAAGATTTTGACGACCTGTTGAATCAGAAAAAGGCTAGAGCAAATTTATTTTACCTTAAAAGATATTCTATAGAAAATTTTCTACTTGAAAAAAATGCATTAATTGAATATATCATCAGTGAAAAACCAAGATTAACTAAAAATGATATTTCAAGATCTATCCAACTTGAGAAAAAAATCAATCAACTTGGATGTTGTTTGTTAAACTTAATTCAACTACACTTAGTTGTCCAAGACAAATGCAAAAGATTGAAAAACATTGGATTAGGCTTCAACAAATTCGCGGAGTATCAACACGGCACATTTATTGAAAAAACAGATCAAATTGAAAAATATAAATTAGCTATTCAAACTGAATTGAATCTCATCGACAAAAGATTTAAAGTTCAAGCTCAATTATTAGAGAAAAAGAAACTTGTCTGCTTTAGAACTAATAAAGAAATTTTAATTCATTATCCTGGCAAATTTCTCGTCAAGATGATAAAACAACTTACTGAAATTCAATTTGGTATACCATCTAGAAATTTCGATTCATTTTATTATAGATTGGCACAGAAATGTGAATTCACAAGCCTAAGGCCATTAAAAACAGCAATTACAAAATACACACAATAACTATGGCTAACAGTAGATGATGACAGAATCCACGTCCACATTTGCCCTTCGGTCAAATATAAACGCGAATTCTTAGACCTCAGGGACTATTCTTAACTTTAGTGGTGGAGTTGGACGAGGAATCTGCATATAATTATCCATTACCACTTACCCACTAGTGAAGTAAATACAATGAATACGGTATTACATATAGCTAGTACAAAAGGAAAAGCAAGTCATGGCTATATAATCACCATTTATGAAAAGCAATAATATTACCTTTTGGTCGATATCAGTAGCGCTAGCCGGTTTCCTTTTTGGGTTTGATACAGTAGTGATATCTGGAGCTAACCTCCCCATAAAAGAATTATGGAATACCTCTCCAGTTTTTCACGGATGGTTTATAATGTCTATGGCCTTGTGGGGAACTGTTATAGGCTCATTATTTGGTGGTGTTCCTACAGATAAGTATGGTCGTAAAAAAACACTTCTCTGGATAGGTATCCTTTACGCAGTTTCTGCATTAGGATCTGCTATTGCTTGGGATCCATATGCTTTTTCATTTTTTAGATTTATTGGAGGGCTAGGCGTAGGAGCATCCAGCGTGACGGTACCTACCTACTTATCAGAAGTATCTACTGCAGATAAGAGAGGGAGTATAGTTGCGAGATATCAGTTCATGATCGTATTCGGCATTTTCATTGCTTTCTTCAGCAACTATTTGCTGAAAGGCGTGGGAGGAGATATAGACTGGAGACTCATGCTGGGCGTAGAGGCCCTTCCTGCTATTATCTATTGCTTACTCATTCTTAAAGTCCCTAACAGTCCTAGGTGGTTATTACTCAATAAAGGAGATGAGGCTGGCGCTATAAAAGTTATGGAAAGTCTAGGTATAAAAGATATGCAATCATCTATAGAAGCAATGCGCTCTAGCCTCACAAATAAGAGTCAAGGCTTTTCTGGATTACTCAGTGGGAAATATTCAATCCCTTTGACGCTAGCTTTTCTGATAGCACTTTTTAACCAACTGTCTGGGATCAATTTTGTATTGTACTACGCTCCTGAAATTTTAGAAAAAGCGGGGCTAGCAGGAAAAGAATCTCTAGGAAGCTCTATTTCTATAGGAGCCGTAAATCTAATCTTTACACTATTAGGCATGTATCTCATCGATAGACTGGGTAGAAAAACACTTATGATCTACGGGTCTATAGGATATATCATCAGCCTAGCTATGGTAGCTTATGCTTTCAACAGTGTCGCAAGTAGTATGTTTCTTTTATGCTTTATATGCATGTTTATAGCATCACACGCCATAGGACAAGGCGCTGTAATATGGGTATTCATCTCAGAAATATTCCCAACGAATGTACGCGCAATGGGACAGTCTTTTGGATCTGGAACACACTGGGTTTTTGCAGCCTTGATTACTGCCATAACACCCTTTTTTCTTGATTCAGAAAATGGTGTTTTTAAAGATAATCCATGGCCCATTTTTACTTTCTTTGCCGCCTTCATGATACTGCAACTATTGTTTGTCCTATTTATGATGCCAGAGACAAAAGGAAAGTCATTAGAACAACTAGAAAGAGAATTGTCTAAAGTATAATACGTTTCATACATTGACTATATGAGTAATAAGAAAAAAGAACTTGTTTGCTTTGGAGAGGTTCTTTGGGATATATATATTGAAGGGAAGAAACTAGGAGGAGCACCATTTAATGTCGCAGCGCATCTAAAAAAACTTGGTGGTTGCAAGCTGGGAGCTTATGTTGCGACACAGCATGGAGCCCTACCTAAACATCCAAAAATTTGATTAATTTTATAGTTAAACCCAATTATAATTCTTCAAAAAGACAAAATACCTAGTGAAATAGCCTTTATTTTAATAAAAACAACTATTTAAGCGTGTAATTATTGTGTTTTACGAAATTTATTTATAACTTGGTAAGGAACCAAAAATACTTAACTATGCAAGTCGTAATTATTACTTTAGGAGTATTAGCCACATCTGCAATTTTCACATGGGCCTTATCCGCCACAAACAGCATACCTGACTAATATGGAAAAAACTTTTACTTAATTGAGGGATTGACTATAGTAGCCAATCCCTTTTTTGTTGCTTTTCCTCACGCTTTCGATAATTTCCTACCCTTCTTATCTCAACTTACTTCTGCGATTCGTATTTTTACGACTAGATGAAATTAAAAAGTATTCCACTTATAGCTAGTTGGGAGAACCAGCTCAATTCAGAAATGGATAAGCCCTATTACAGAGCTATCTTGCAGCAGTTAGATTATCTAGATACACAGTCCGCACCCTACTTTCCAGTAAGAAAACTAATTTTCAATGCATTCAATCTTTGTCCCTTTGAAAAAACCAAGGTCGTTATAATAGGACAAGACCCATATCACAATCCTGGTGAAGCCATGGGCCTAAGTTTTTCAGTTCCGCGCTCTTCTAAGATACCTCCATCTTTAAAAAACATATTCAAAGAACTCCATCAAGATGTTTCGATGCCCATTCCTGTGCATGGAGATTTAACCTCTTGGGCAGAGCAAGGTGTGCTCTTACTTAATAGTAGCCTTACCGTGCTAGAGAACAAACCTGGTTCTCACAAGAAGCTGGGATGGATCAGATTTACAGATGAAGTTATATCTTTACTGTCAAAGAAGAAAGACGGATTAGTATTTATGCTATGGGGAAATTATGCAAAATCTAAAAGTGATCTTATAGATTCAGAAAAACATCTGATATTAAGTTCGGCGCACCCCTCCCCTCTTGCAAGAAATGCGTTTTTGGGTCAGCGTCATTTCTCTCAAGCAAATTTATACCTTGAGAAAAATGGCACTAAAATGATTGATTGGAAAATTTAAATGTCCATTACAACCTGACAAAACTATCACATCCATATTCTGTTTAACCACTATAATGAATTACTAATGAATCATGAACTAAACAAAGGTATCCTCATTACGGGTGCCACCTTTTGTGCAATATCTGTAGCCTTGGGAGCTCTAGGAGCTCATGCCCTTAAGTCTATGGTAGGACCTACTTCAGTAAGTACCTGGGAACTTGCCGCCGAATATCAGATGTATCATGGCCTAGCGATATTTGCAGTGGGTCTCGTCTATGCCCACGTAAATAATAAATGGATAAAAACAAGTTATATTTTATTTTGCCTAGGTATCATATGTTTTTCAGGGTCTCTATATTTACTTGCATTGAAATCTATTTTATCTTCTGGTTTTATAGCTATAATAGGACCTATTACCCCTATAGGTGGCTTGTTCTTTATCATCGCCTGGATCACATTAATTGTAGGCCTAGTAAAAAAATAATATGAATACATTATACGAAATATACAGAAAAGAAATGTCCAAAATCGCTGATGTAGGTCACGCTATAGCAGTGCTGCAGTGGGATAAGGAAGTTTACTTACCGAAAGGAAGCGCTACATTTAGATCTCAGCAAATAGCAACGCTTTCTTCTATCGCTCATGAGTTATTTACATCAGATTCTTTTACTGATCTGCTTAACAAATTGTCTGCAGACGATAGCTTATCCGAAGAACAAAGTAGAAATATAGCACTGACGAAAAGAGAGCACGAAAAATCTACTAAGTTCACCACTGAGTTTATCGTCAAGAAATCAAAAACTATCTCTACGTGTTTCCAAGCATGGTTATCTGCAAAAGAAAAAAATGATCATACGATATATCTAGCTCCGCTTACAGAGCTGATGAAAATAGTAAGAGAAGAAGCAGAAATTTTAGGCTATGAGGGACATCCTTATGACGCTCTGCTAGACTACTACGAACCTATGCTGACTGTAGAAAAATTAGAAGCACTGTTTACCCCACTCAAACAAGAACTAAAGACCATTCTTCATAAAATAAGTAGTGGACCACAGGTCGATAATTCCATTTTACATAAGCATTATGATAAAGATGTACAATGGAAATTTGGAATAGAGGTGCTAAGAAATATGGGATACAATTTTGATATGGGCAGACAGGATATTGCAGCTCATCCCTTCACTACTAGCTTCTCATCGCAAGATGTAAGAGTCACGACGCGGATAGATGAAAACGATCTAGGCAACATGACCTGGAGCTGCATACATGAGGGTGGGCATGCTTTATATGAACAAGGTCTAGATCCTAAAAACTATGGTCTGCCCCTAGGGAAGTATATCAGCCTAGGCATCCACGAGTCCCAGTCTAGATTATGGGAAAACAATGTCGGCCGATCTAAAACTTATTGGTCACATATGTTAATTACGCTCAAAGAGCACTTTCCTAATCAGCTCACTGACGTCTCTTTACAAGATTTCTACAAGGCTATAAATAAGGTAGCGCCTAACCTAATAAGAACAGAAGCGGACGAATTACACTATCACTTACATGTCATCATTAGATATGAGATAGAAAAAGAGCTGATGGAAAAAACGCTCGAGATAAAAGATATTAGATCAGCATGGAATACAAAATATAAAGACTATCTAGGTGTAGATGTGCCGGACGATAACAATGGTTTTCTGCAAGATGTACACTGGGCTCATGGCAGTATCGGATACTTTCCTACTTACTCCATAGGCAGTCTCTACGCTGCTCAGTTTTTCGATCAAGCTAGCAAAGAAATCACAGATCTAGATAAGCAAATAGGCAATGGAGATAACGCACCGCTTCTGGAGTGGCTCCGCGAGCATATCCATAAGCACGGACAATTCTATGATGCAGAAGATCTATGTAAGAAGATAACAGGCGAAGGACTAAATGCTAAGTATTTTATAGATTATGTGTCAGACAAATATGCTGAAATCTATGGTTTCTAAATAAGATCATCTAATTGAAAGTAGTATAAGAATTAGGGCGTGCCCTTTCAGGTCAGGCTATGCGTAGGTTCGCTAAGCTCCGCCCTACGGGCACTCCCTTCGGTCGTCTACTCCTATCCTTCACGCAGGATTTATACCATTTCTATTTTTAGATGACGGAAAAGGATTTAGAATTGTTCAAAATGGATCAAGGCAAAAAACGTAGGCGAACCCATAGGTTCGGCGAGGCTTTTTAACGAAGAAACATGAAGAACAAAATAAATAATTACCTTCATTCTAAACTAGAATTGGTATTACAGAAGTAATCTTTTGTATTACCTACTATAACATTACCCTAACAAACCAATAAGCCTTTTTAACATCTCTGCATCGCTCTACTTTTATTCTTAACCATATAAAATCTAGTGTTATGAGAAACACAAAAATTAAACTTACTGCAATACTTATTCTAGGAATGAGTTTTCACTTGAGTAGTCAGATCTTTGTAGGAGCAAAAATAGGATTGACACAATCTAATGCTAGTCTCTCAGGAATAAACCCCTCATTAACTCCAGACCTAAATAGCATTTCAAGTTTTTCTGGTGGGCTTACAACTGAGTTTACATTAGACAAACTACTTAGTCTGGTCTCTGGGATCTACTATGTCCAGAAAGGATTCAGTATTCATGAATCTACAGATATTAGTGTGTTCGGTCTTAATGTACCGCTAGGTGCAAAAGTAGAAACCAGTGCTAGATATATCGAGCTTCCACTTCATCTTAAGGCTTCTGTTGGAAACAGCAAAATAAAAGGATTTATATCAGCAGGTCCTAGCATATCCTATGGTACGTCAGGAAGAATCGCTACCTATGCCAGTACGTTTATAGATTTCGGAATTACAGATCAGTCCATAGATTTTTCTAGTGATCGCTACAATAGAATTTTAGCTAGTGGTGATCTGGAAGCAGGAGCAGACATAAGCTACGGCAACGGAAAAATCACTACCAGTATCAGTTACTCTAAAGGATTTAATAAATTTCTAACAGATAGCGCGGTCAATATTAATCTAACACCTAGCGCCTTATCTTTTAATCTTGGTTACGCGATAGCATTTTAAGCTAGAAAAAAATATACGTTTTTTTGGTTCATTATAATTATGGGGAGCACAGTGCTCCCCTCTATTTTATAATCTAGAATTACTTGCTGCTTGCTTAAGCTTAACATTTCTTAAACTAGACAAAATAGCCTCCCCCATAGTTTCTATAGGTAAACATAGATTTTAACTAGCTCCTTGTTTCTGTATAGAATCAAGAGCGCTTCTCATCATACCTTTATATGGTGAATTTTATATATTTTTTACTAAACAACCTTATAATGAATCTCTCCAAAATTTTAAACAAAAAATCTATACTTTTCCTATTTGTGTTAGGAATAATTTTTACGAACAAAACGAAGGTTTCTGCTTTAGATCAAGGAAGTGAACCCTGCCCTCATCCAGATTACTATGCTCTAATGTCACTCTACGATAATACTGACGGTCCTAACTGGAATGATAATTCTGGGTGGGCTGATGGCGCCGCAGGGATAGATTGTGATCCCTGCTTATGGTTTGGTGTCTCTTGTAATGAAGAAGGTAGGGTAACTTGTCTGGACTTAGATGGACTGGAGGGATGTAATAATTTTACAATCAATTCTGGAAATGGTCTTAATGGTAGCCTGCCAAACGCTATAGCAGGACTAAGCGAATTAGAAGGATTATTTCTAGAAGGAAATGAAAATCTAACAGGCGAATTACCTGCAGGATTCTATATGCTCGAGAAGTTAGAATCCTTTGTTATTCTTTTCACAGGAATATCAGGTTCTATAAGTTCTGACATCTCTAATCTCACCAACTTAAAATTATTTAACACAGGATTTAATCTTATTAGTGGCACTATTCCAGAAGAAATAGGAGATTTAGTTAATTTAGAAAGTCTCGTTATTTTTTATTCTACTATATCAGGCACCATACCTGCAAGTATAGGCAACCTAGAAAATCTTACTGAACTAAGACTAAACGACAACAACCTAGAAGGATGTATTCCATACTCGTTTAATAATCTATGTGCAACTCAGGTTATACTATCTAATAATCCGAATATGATAGGAGGTGGAGATTTCTCAGCCTTCTGCGATTCAGGGTTAGGCTCTTGTCCTGAACCATGCTCCGACCTCATAATAGATATCACAAATATTGAACTTAGTAATAATATTGTTTCTTATGATTACACCATTACTAATATTGGAGAAGGTCCAGCTGATCTCAACGGTACAACAACAGATAATTTTACCAATGTAAGTATACAGCATTTTCTTACGAACGATCCTAACCCCGCTAATTTCCCAAATGGACAGGCAGCTGGAGGATCTATTATAGGAAGTTCTCCTCTCCCTACATTACAAACAGGAGATTCGTATGAAGGCAACTATCAGGCAAACTGGCATAATGGTAGTTACACCTACCTAAGCTTACAGGTAGACTGGGGACAACGTCTAGACGAATGTAATGAGACAAACAATGTTGTCGTGCTAGAAGGTGGATGTTATATTTCAGATGCACATAATTATAGTCCCGATGCTGACTTTGATGCTAACAATTGCGAAACTTGTGATGATGGAATTAAGAATGGTGATGAAACAGAAATAGACTGCGGAGGATCATTATGCGAACTCTGCGAATATGATGATTTCTTTATTGCCAACCAATACCTTACAAAGTCAATAGTCGCTCCAGGAAAAAAGTTCAAAGCTAAATGTCAGCAATCGTATCTAGGAACTAGCTCCACCACTCAAAAAGTATGGATGCGATACTACTGGTCAGAAGATACCGTACTAGACGCAGACGATATAATTATGGCTAAAGATAAATCAACACTGAGTATTAACGATACTTACGATAAAGAAAAATACAGATATAAATTACCTAAAAATACCGCTGACGGAATTTATTATGTTCTATTCAGATCTGATTACAAAGAAGAGTATGACGAGTCTGACGAGTCTAACAATATAGTTTGGGCTAGTATAGAAGTAAGGAGTCAGAACAGTAATGCTGTGGATCACAACAGCGGGGAATATGCCGTAGCTGAAGGAGTAAAAAATATAGCTAGAGATCTTACTATTTTACCTTCAGAAAATAGAAGCTTAAGAAATACGCTAACTGATGTTAATGTATATCCTAATCCTTTTACAGATAAGATATCTATTACCTTAGACAATAAAGAAGCAGACCAATATAGATATGAGGTGCTGGACATAAACGGAAAACTCATAACAAAAGGGAAAATATATCAGAATAGTACCGATATAAATGCTCAGGATATACATCCTGGTTTCTATATCCTGAGAATTGTAAATTCATCTGGACACCAAGCTAACATACAAATTATAAAATCTTAAAAACTGGAAGGGGGATCCAACAGGGAGTGCTTCATAAAAAAGACATGGAGCGCTTCCTCTTTTACATAAACTATATTGGTTTGCGGAAATTTAAATATGTAGCATTAATCTCTTAATCTTCAAAATCACTTTCTACAAGATCATCGACATTTTTATACTTGTTTCTCCACCAGATAAAACCTAACGTTCCTACAAGAAGATAAGGCGCACAAAACATGTATAAGATTCCTTTATTTAGACCTTTCCCTTCTGTACCACCATGCGCTAAATTACTCTCAGCTGATAGCCTACACATAGGACATTGAGCCTCTACGTCTACGCCTACACAAAGAAATAAAAGTATAAGAAAGCCCATTATTGTTAGAGCTATTAACTTTTGACTCGGTATGATAGAAATGATATTTTTCATGATACTTTATTTATAACAAGGACTCAGCATTAGATATAAAAGAGGGCCTGAAATCGCAACATATAACCAGAATGGATAGACCCATCTAGCCATTTTTCTATGTTTTTCTATCTGACCTGTGTATGCTCTTATAAACGTAAACAAGATAAACGGAAATATAACAGCGGCCAAAATTATATGAGTGATCAACATTACGAAGTATATCGATCTGGAGATCCCTTCTTTACAATATAATGTCTCAGGTGTTGTAAAATGGTATAACACGTAAAGTACTAAGAATAAGAAAGAAAAAGTCATCGCTGCATAAATGCTCTTCCTATGAGCTTCTATATTTTTGCGCTTGATAAAATACAGAGCAATTATAAGCATGATCGCAGCACCTGTATTAAGGGTGGCAATAATGGGGGGTATAAAAGTGAAGTCTATATCTGTATCAATCTTTACTCTACGCATCAGACCTACAAGCCCTAAGACAACAACCGTTAGTATGTAGGCTACAATGTTTAGCTTTTTTGCTAATGCGATATTAGGTGTGTTATAGCTCATTACTTTTTCTCTACAATATCTCTTTGTGGACGTGAAGGAATAACAATGGATAAGTGTTCTATCATTTTCTTCATTTCTTCATCCTCGTTGACATAGGTATTTCTAATATTCCCTTTATTATCTAAAATTATAAAAGAACCATCTATATCGACTTCCATATCTGAGGACATGTTTACCCAGTTACTATGTTTAGCCAAGGAAGACTCATTGTATTGATCGGCAAAGTTAAGCATCTGAAAAGTATATGCTTTCCTAAACTGATCAAAAATCTTATCTACATGCTCAGAAGATAATTTACTACTCGGCAATAGAATCAAGGAAGACTTCTTTCTTAGCCTATAATCATTGATGAACTCTTCACTGAAAATATCGGATACATCACCTTTTGATCTAAGATCTTCTAAAGCCGCTTTTCGATAGTCAAACCCTTGTTGAAGGTAATACCACGAGCCCAGAGGAAAAACCACTATGAAAAGGAAAAGTGATATAATGCTTAGATACTTCATTCAATATTATAAACCGAAACAGAAAATATAAGTTTAAAAAAAGGCTTGATCTTTATACAAAACCAAGCCTTTTACAATTTTATCTCTTATTTAATTAATTTGGTATTGATTTCTTTGTCTAGGAGCATACCTTGTTGCATTAATCCTGTATTGACAGTTTCTGCATTCTTATTCTGTATTAAGTCCCTTCTTTTCTGCCAGTCGCTACCTTCCCAGAAAAACGCAATCACTGCCCATACTAGAAGTAGAACAGGAATTAAGACTGTTTTTACAAGATCTGGTACTTCGTATTTCATATGCATAAACTCATATACAATGAGATATGCTTTTACTAAACTAAGTACAATCATCACAATTGCAGTTATCCACATAGGAGCAGATATACTTTCACTGATATGACCCTTTGCAAGCAAGGCGATAACTACTTCGAAAATAGTTATGATACCTAATACTGTAATAATTTTTACAGCTCTACTTTTTGATTCTTCGTATGTAAGATGTGACATGTATCTTAAACTTTAATTTTTATCGATCTTGTTCTTATATTAAATAGAATACTAGGAAAACGAATACCCAGACTAAATCTACAAAGTGCCAGTACAACCCTATCTTCTCCACCATTTCATATCCGTTCTTACGCTCTGCGTATAACCCAGAAGCAGAGTTTAACATGATAATGATGAGAAATATAATTCCAGATAAAACGTGAAATCCGTGGAAACCAGTTATAAAAAAGAATAACGCTCCAAATGCTTTAGGGCCTAGTTTCTCGTTCATTACCTTACCTGCATTAGCGCCTTCAGTTACTTTATACTTTCGCAGTATAAAACCTTCTTCATCTACAACTGCATCCTTATAATCTCCTGGTTTATCATGAGCCGGTCCATGATCTCCCCCTGCATGATGTCCCCCTATCTTATGTATCAGTATAGGATCGCCTATCTCAAAAGTCTCACTTGTTTCCCTTCCGTTACCGTCTAGGTAAACGCCAGCTTGTGTATGAGATGTAAATGGATTCCTCGTTATGGACATATTCTCACCCTGTATAAGCTTAGTCCACTCCCATGCCTGACAGCTTAAAAATCCTATTCCTCCTATAATCGTAAGTATCATCCAGAATACAACACCTTTCCTATTCTCTTTTTGCCCCTCTTGTACTGCTCGTACCATCGTAAATGAACTTGCCAAGAGAACAAAAGTCATGAAGGTTACGAAGTAAAGTGGAAACTTAGAATCTGGACTCACCGGAATAATATCAGGTAAGGTACTAAATACCGAATCTGGTAATGGCCATGCCTTCATGCTTATTCTTAATGCACCATATGCTATCAAAAATCCCGCAAATGTAAATGCATCAGAAAGTAAAAAGTACCACATCATCAACTTTCCATAACTAGCTCCCATCGGTGATTTACCACCTGACCAATCAGCCTCTTGGTGATGGTCTCCGTGCGAATCTACATTTTGATGTACTGCTGTATCAGCCATTGTATATGCTTATCTATTTAATAATAAAAATCCTAACAAATAAATCCATAAGAAATCCACATAATGCCAATATTGACATATAAGCGAAAGTCCTAATTTTCTCTTTTCAGTTACTTTAAACTTGAGCACAAAAGCTCTAAGCGTTGCAACAGTTATCGCCGCTATACCTCCCAGAATGTGTGCAGCATGTACGCTCGTTATCAAGTAGAAAAAAGATCCTGAAACATTTCTCTTCAGATCTACTCCTAAGCCAAACAACTCCATCCATCCATTATACTGTAAAACGATAAAGGTAATGCCTAATATTAAGCTTACCAACAATAGCATCTTATATGCTCCTTTATTTCCAGCAGAATATGCTTTGTAGGAAAAATGCATGGTCAGACTACTGATTATAAGAATCACAGTACTGATATAAAATATACTAGGTATGGCAAAATCTAGCCAATTCCCTGCTGCTTGCTTTACCATGTACGCACTCGTAAAGGCAACAAACATCATCGTAATACTACCTAGAGACAACCACAAGGCAAACATGTGCGGGTGTATCTTATTTCTCTTTGTATTTGTATCTAAAGTCAAACTATCCATCATATTAAATATAATATCAATACTACAGGTAAGTAAATGAAAGAACTAAACATCAATCTTAAAGCGGCTTTTCTGTTCTGTTCTATGTAAAAATACAAACTTGCAATAGCGTATAGTATTCCCACAATACCTACAGCTAATGCTATATAAAAATTAAGCTCTCCTATGAAAAACGGGTATATAGATACAGGAACTAATATCACAGCATATATAAATGCATGTAATCCTAACTTCTTATCTATTGCTCCTAGTTCATCTACAGGTAGTAGCTTATAACCTGCTTTTTTATAATCTTCAAATGATAACCAGCCTATAGACCAGAAATGAGGAAACTGCCACAAGAACTGTATGGCAAACAAGGTAACCCCTATCAATGTTATCGTTCCTGAAAATGCAGATGTTCCTATGAGAACCGGCAAGGCACCTGGTATTGCTCCTACAGCAACTGCTAGTGTACTATATCGCTTAAGTGGTGTATATACAAACGCATATAACACCAATGACATCATACTTAGCAAAGCGGTCAATGGATTAATCAATGCCAATAAAATACTGCCTGTCATAAGTAGCAATCCAGAAAACAAAGAAGCTTCTGACAACTTCATTCTCCCTGTTGCTAATGGCCTATTCTGAGTTCTAGTCATCAGCTTGTCATAGTCTCTTTCTAGTATTTGGTTGAGCGTATTCGCCGCACCTGTTATACAGAAACCTCCTACTCCTAACAGGATCAATATCGTATAGTCTATATTAGACTGAGCCACTGCGATATAAGCAAGTATAGAAGAGAAAACAACAAACAGGCTCAGCTTAGTTTTGACAAGCATGCTGTAGTCATCCATCTTGGAGTACTTTTCTAAACTTATTTCTTTTGCAGTATTCTTTTTCACGTAATCTTAAAAATTATATACTTTCTAATGCGCATCACCTGCAACCTCTCCTTCTCTCAATGGAGTGATTTGTGTTACGAATTCTTCCCCATCTTTTCCATAATCATAAGCCCATCTGTGTACAACTGGTAACTTACCAGGCCAGTTTCCATGACCAGGATTGATCGGTGTCGTCCACTCAAGTGTATTTGCACCCCATGGATTTCTTGTTGTCATTTCTTTTCCTCTGAAAATGCTGTAGATAAAGTTTACAACAAATAATAATTGTAAACCAAAAACTACGATCGCAGCAACAGTTATAAACTGATTCAATTCTCCGAAATGCTTAAATGCATCGAATGCTTCAAAGCTGTAATATCTTCTCGGAACACCGGCCATACCTATATAGTGCATAGGCCAGAATATAGCATATGCTCCGATCATTGTACCCCAGAAGTGTAATTTACCTAAAGGCTCATTCATAAATCTTCCAAACATTCTAGGGAACCAGTGATATATTCCTGCGAACATACCGAAGAATGCTGCAATTCCCATTACAATATGGAAGTGAGCCACTACAAAGTATGTATCGTGCATCTGTATGTCAATGGCAGAGTTTCCTAGGAATATCCCTGTTAATCCTCCTGATATAAACATAGACACAAATCCTATACAGAACAACATCGGCGTATTAAGCCGGAGATTACCCCCATAAAGGGTGGTAATCCAGTTGAACACTTTCACCGCAGATGGTACCGCTATTATAAGTGTAAATACTACGAAGAAATTGGATATGAATGGATTTACACCAGACATAAACATGTGGTGCGCCCATACGATAAAGGATAAAAATCCAATAGCTAATATAGAGTATACCATCGCTTTGTAACCAAATATCGGTTTTCGTGCATGCACTGCCATTACTTCAGAAACAAGACCCATCGCAGGCAGTATAATTATATATACCTCAGGGTGACCTAGGAACCAAAATAAATGCTGATATAGTATAGGACTTCCCCCTACCATTTCCAGGGCTTGTCCGTTTATGTAAATTTCACTTAAGAAAAAACTTGTACCCAATCCTCTATCAAACATCAACATAAAAAATCCTGATGCTAATACTGGAAAAGATAATAGTCCTAATATAGCAGTAACAAAAAATGCCCAGATTGTCAATGGCATTCTCCACATACTCATACCTTTAGTTCTAAGATTAAGCACGGTTGTGATATAATTTATTCCTCCTAATAATACGGAAACTACAAACAAGGTAAGACTTATAAGCCATAAGGTCATACCACCCTGCGATCCTGTGGATGCCTGCGGTAATGCACTTAATGGAGGATAACCTGTCCATCCCCCTGAGAAGGGACCTGTACTTAAGAACAGAGAATAAAACATGATAACACTCGCTAGAAAGAAAAACCAATACGATAGCATATTCATAAATGGAGATGCCATGTCTCTTGCCCCCAGCTGGAACGGTATCAGAAGATTACTGAATGTTCCACTTAATCCAGCTGTCAGTACAAAGAAGACCAGTATGGTTCCATGCATGGTAACCAAGGCATAATAAAACTCTGGTGCAAGCGAACCTACTCCTTCATTCATTACTATCCACTTACCTAACATTGGCTTAAGCCATTCTAAGCTTTCTTCAGGAAATCCTAATTGCAATCTGAAAATGATAGACATCCCTGCTCCAATAATTGCCCAGAATATACCAGTAAACAAGAATTGTCTTGCAATGATCTTATGATCCATGCTGAAGATATAGTGCATGATAAAGTTAGACTGGTACTTATCTCCATGATGGTGTTCATGGAAATGATCGTCGTAACCTGTTTTTTCCATTACGATATCCTCCTGCTCTGTAAATGTTACGTTTGACATATCTTTAATATTTGGAATTAAGATTTAATTTTTAACTCTGTTCTTCTGTTCTTTTCTCTACCCTCAGCAGTATCGTTTGTTTCTACTGGAGAAACTTCGCCATATCCTACACTCTGTAATCTTTCGTCAGTAATCCCTTTAGAGGTTAGATAATTCAGAACACTAGTAGCTCTTCTTTTTGACAATTCTAAGTTAGATCCATCATCTCCTTGGCTATCCGTATGCCCCCCTATTTCTATTGCCACATCCTTGTACTGATTAAGAACAGTTACAACGTTATCTAGTTCATATTTAGAGTCATCTTTTAGAACAGCTGAACCTGTCTCAAAAAATACATATTCTAGGTTCAACACCTTATCAGCATCTTCTTTTGCTTCTAAAGCATTCTCAAAGGATGAGATAAAAGATTTCTTTCTATTAGCAACTTCTAGTGGTAGTATCTGTCCTTTGAATGGATCTTCTTCCGTATTCCTGATATTCTGCATGTAATAAGAATTCTGTTTTGCTAGCCATTCTTCATATTCCTCTGGCTCTACAATTTTTACAATTCTTTTCATACTGTAGTGGCCTTTTCCACATAACTCTGCACAAGCTAGTTCGTAGTTAAATTCCTCCCACCTAGTTGAACCATCTGGATCGTCCGGGTCGTACGGTTCATTCCACTCTGGATATTCCTTCAGTTTTTGTCTGTATTCTACGGTTGTCGTCTTAGGCGTAAAAATAAAGTAGGTTGGTAGCCCAGGTACGGCATCCATCTTCACTCTGAAGTGAGGAAGATAAAAATTATGTAATACATCCTTAGCAGTAATTCTTACTCTTACTTTTTTACCTCGTGGCAACCAGATCTCTGCTGGTTGGAAATCATCAATATTTTTAGGATCTTCCCAAACCTGACCTAGGTTATTAATACCACCTATTCTTGTATATTCTTTTGTCCCTAATTTACCATCTGCTCCAGGGTATCTAATATCCCAGGCAAACTGATAACCTGTGGCTTCTATCTCTATATAATCTTCTTCAGCATCTACGTCTGGCATAATATTATTCCATACCTGAAGTCCTCTCACAACAAGAAAGGTCAGTACAAAGAATGGTATAATTGTCCAAACTACCTCTAGTGTAGTATTGTGCGGAAAGAAATAAGCAACTCTACTTTTGTCTTCTCTATATTTGTAAGAAAACCAAAATAAATAGATATGCGTTATTATAAATACTATTCCGGTAAAGAATAAGGTAATATTAAACAGACTATCTATGGATCCCCCGTGCTCGGAGGCAGAGGAATGTGGACCGTAACCCAACATCACATCTTTGTACATGTATGCTGAGACAACACAAAATATTAGAAAGGCAACAAGAAACACCATGCACATCAGTGCAGTCCTGTTATTCCCTTGCAATTCTACCTCTTCTTCTCCTCTTATTTTAGCTGCAAGTTCGCTAACTCTTCCTAGCTGTACTAGAACTACTCCTAACAGTAGTATGATAAAAAATATAATTAATGCTGTCATCTCTAATCTTTAAAATTTCTAAGATGTAAATTTTTAAAACCTAAACGTGATGATGGATACTCTCTTCTAAGTAAGGATCTTTTTCTGGTACCAGTCTTGCTCTAGATAGAACTGTGAAAAAGACTAAAAGAAAAAGACATAAAAACCCTATCATCGTTCCTATCTCTAGGAAGCCTGGGAAACTAAATCCCATTAAAAATTCAGAAGTATGTTCCGCCGCTTCACCTACGTGATGCGCCGCTTCGTGACTATGATCTCCATGAGCAGACTCTGCTCCGTGTGCCGCACCATGATCATCTCCATGGCCATGTCCGTGCCCGCTTAACTCGTGTGCTGTATGCAATACACCTGGTTTTATCATTTGGAAAAAATCAAACCAGTGACCTACAAAAACTGCACCTGCTATAAATCCTAATGATCCATATTTACGTTTTGTATCGTTCCTCATTAGAACAAAGAAAGGGAGCACAAAGTTTATTAATAAGTTACCCCAATACAAGACTGGGTAATTTTCCATTCTTTCTTTGAAGTATATGGTTTCCTCTCCTACATTGGCATACCATATAAGCATGAATTGTGAGAACCATAGATAAGTCCAAAATATACTGAATGCAAAAATAAGTTTTCCTAGATCATGCATATGTTCTACAGATACTTGCTGGAAGTATCCTCTACCTTTCAGGAATAAAATAATGATAACTGTCAAACAAATCATGGCAACAAACCAAGATGCAGAAGCATACCATGCAAACATCGTAGAGTACCAGTGCGCATCTATTGACATAACCCATTGCCACATCATCGCAGCACTTGTAAAGCCAGCTATCGGTAAAAATATCGCCGCATAAACTCTCATCTTATGATGATGACTAAACTCAGCATCTCCATCTTCATCTTCCGCTACAGAAAGTGCTCTAATTTTCGCTATAAGAAAATACCATAAGCCTATAAAGAAAACGGTACCAATCAAATAGAAATTCTTATTTAGAAATGCAGACTTGCCTTTCAAGATCTTATCATTAGCTACACTCTCGGCATCTGCCCAGTGATATAGATGATGCCATCCAAAATACACACCTAGTGCAAGGATAAGCATGAGTACTAAACCTACGACAAGAAACATTGACATAGATTCCCATACCCGCTTAAATGTGGTATACCATCCAGCCCATGCAGTTATACATATACAAATGAAAAAGGCTGCCATAAAACTAATTCCAGTAAAGAAAACAGAATTATGTAAAAAATTAGACCAAAATCTGGTATGTAAGGCATCATCTGAAAACCAGGTAATACCTAAACATATGGCACCTATTGCCATCCCTATCATAAGGGTCATTCTGTGTCTTGCTGTAAATTCGAAATGTGTAGTCATATCTGACTTATATGTTTTTTATCAATGATGTTCTTCGTGGTCGTGATCCTGATGTCCTTCCTCATGCTGCTCTCTATCATGGGAGTGATCATGTGTATTGTCATGCTGACCATCTTCATGGTGCTCTTCATTATTATGTTCGTGTCCTTCCCCTGCTTCATGGTGATCTCCATGATCTCCTTCTCCATGCATCGCACTCTGGTTTCCGTGATGATGATCATCACCTATGTGCATTACCTCCACAATATCTCCCGCAGGCTTATCTACACTATTAAGCGTATTTTCCATCTGCGTATAGATTGCTTTCTTTTCCTTAGCTTGTAGTGATCTGATATAATGTATCACCTGCCATCTTTCCTCGTAAGAAATCTTGTCCTTGTATGATCCCATTAAATTTTTTCCGTGCATAATAGAATGATAATATCTTCCATTTGACGCGTTTTGGAATTCATCTAGCAGAAAATTTGCTGGTTGTACTGGATATACACCACCGTCATCTCTGACTAAGTACCCAGCTCCATCTCCTTTCTCTCCATGACATATACCACAGAAAGTATCGTATAATTCTTTCCCTTCCGCTAGACCTGCTGTTGTTATTGGGTATGGATTATTGATCAGTTCTGCTGTAGCTCTTGTTCTCTCTTCTTCTGTATCTGCGTAATCATATACATGTGAGCCCGCGTTTGCTGGCACATACACCGCATTCACTGCATCTACCGTAGAAGCTCCTCTAGGCATTGTTCCTTTGACAGGAATTCTAGGCTGAGCCAATTTGTAATACTCATCCTCACTTCCCCAGGTATTATTATAGTAGTAATTATAATAATTAGCTTCATAAGCTATGGAGTGTCCCATATCAGGCATGAATTCACTACCTGGAGATTCACCTCCTGGTGTCTGGCAAGCTGAAAGCAAAATAACCATTGCTACTAATGCCGAAAATAATATGTTTTTATTTCTGTTCTTCATGTTCTTACAGTGTTTTAGAATGTACTTCCGAAGCACCTGTTTTAGCAAAAAATGATTCAGCACTTCCTGCATTTACTTCACTCTTATCGAAAGCGATACAGAATTTATCATCTGTTATTCTATTGTCTAATATCTCGTTTGTCACGCCAGGTCCTAATCCACAAACTATATAGAAAGTAACTGTCATTCCGATTGCTGCAAATAAAACAGTCAGCTCAAATGTGATCGGAATAAATGCAGGTACAGCCCAGTGTGGTTTTCCTCCAAAAATTATAGGCCAGTCTTTTGTAAATATCCATGTCATTCCTAGAAATGCTGTCAGCGTTCCTAATAACCCATATACGAAACCAGCTATGTGCAATCTAGACTCTGAGAGACCCAGTAATGGATCTAAGCCATGCACAGGAAATGGTGTATACACATCCATGATCTCCAGATGATCTGCATTAGCAGCTTTCACTGCATCTAGCATAATCTCCTCATCATTGTATAACCCGAATATGATATCTTTATGTCCAGCCATGCTGTAATAAATTTTCTTTTTAATTAATATTTCCCTCCTGACAATCTATCCTGAAGTTGCTTCAGCTCTGACCACTTGCCCTGAGATGCTAGCTTAGCTTGCTGCGCCCAAGATTGTGGATCATTCCCTCCAAAGTTCCCTTCTGCCTTATCCAAAATATATTGTAAAGATTCTGTTTTCATTTCTGATAGTGCTGGAAAAGATTTGATACCCGCATCTTTGAGCACTCTCTCTATTTTTGGCCCTACGCCTTCTATCTTCTTCAGATCGTCATCTAAACCTCCATAATCTGGTATGTCTATTTCCATCTCTGCTGACGCTCCATCTCCTTCGCTCCTAGCGGCAGTCATAGAGGAACTTGCTGCTCCTACTGCTTCTTTCACATTGCGATCTCCTGCATCATGATCGTGGTTTGGTGTTATTCCATTACCTACTCCATGCTTATTAGCTTTTCCGTGTCCGTGCTTATGAGCATTTGGTCCAGTGTATTGATCTCCTGCAGATTTCAGTATACTCTTCACCTCTGCTACAGCAACCACTGGTGCTACTCTTGTAAAAATTAAAAAGAGCGTAAAAAAGATTCCTAGAGTTCCGATAAAAATTCCCATCTCTACCCAAGTAGGAGAATAATAACTCCAGCTTGATGGTAGGTAATCTCTAGCTAGTGTTGTCGCGATAATTACAAATCGCTCAAACCACATTCCTATATTGATTACTATAGAAAGGAAGAAGGTCCACCATATACTTCTTCTTATTTTTCTAGACCAGAAGAACTGAGGAGATACTACATTACAGAACATCATACCAAAGTATGACCACCAGTAAGGTCCTAGCGCTCTGTTAAAAAATGCAAATTGCTCATAAACATAACCAGAATACCAAGCAATAAATAGCTCCGTAAGATAAGCGACACCTACTATAGAACCAGTAACCAAGATTACCTTGTTCATAGATTCTATGTGCGCAATGGTTATATATTCTTCTAGACTTAGTATTTTTCTAGTGATAATCATAAGCGTCAGTACCATGGCAAATCCTGAAAAGATCGCTCCTGCTACAAAGTAAGGAGGGAAAATCGTTGTATGCCAACCAGGTATAATAGAAGTCGCGAAATCAAAACTTACAATCGTATGTACTGAAAGTACAAGAGGCGTTGCAATACCCGCTAATACCAGTGATAATGCTTCCCATCTTTGCCAGTGCTTTGCAGATCCTGTCCATCCAAATGATAAGAAATTATATATTTTCTTTCTAAGTCCTGATGCTCTATCTCTTACCGTTGCAAAATCTGGAACTAATCCTGTATACCAAAACAATAGGGATACCGTAAAGTAGGTACTAATCGCAAATAAATCCCATAATAGCGGGGAATTAAAGTTAGGCCAAAGTGGTCCTCTTGTGTTAGGATATGGGAAAAAGTAAAATACAACCCATGCTCTTCCTACATGTATTCCTGGAAATAAAGCTGCACACATTACGGCAAAGATTGTCATCGCCTCTGCAGCCCTGTTTACACCTGTTCTCCATTTTTGTCTAAATAAAAGAAGGATGGCAGAAATCAATGTTCCCGCATGGCCTATTCCAATCCACCAAACAAAATTGGTAATATCCCAACCCCAACCAATGGTTCTGTTAAGATTCCATGTTCCGATACCATGCCATACCGTCCAGGCGATACAAAATAGTCCGAATGCTAGAAGGGTAATCGAAATCATAAACCCTACTATCCATGCAAATCCAGGGGTCCTTTCCGTTGGGGAAATAAGGTCCTCGGTTATATCATGATAGGATTTATTGCCTAAAATTAGTGGCTCTCTTATTGGACTTATATGATGACTCATTCCGTATTTTTTTGAATGATTATTTTTTAAGCTTCTACGCTTGTTTCTCTATTATTTACTTTCATTGTGTAGGTCACAGAAGATTGTACATTGATCTCTTCTAGTGCTACATAATTTAATGGCGACTTCAGTGCTTTCGCTAAATCTCCATTCTTATCGTTAAGATCTCCAAAAGTAATGGCACCTGTAGGACATGCTGTCTGACAAGCTGATCTCACGTCTGAACTTCTTAGTTTTCTCGCTTCTCTCTTAGCAGTTAATTTTCCTTCCTGAAGTCTCTGCGCACAGAAACTACATTTCTCTATCACTCCTCTAGATCTTACCGTTACATCAGGATTTAGTACCATTCTTGTAAGGTTATCTGCTCCATAAGGTACCTCCTCACCATTTAAGGTAGGTTGGTTCGCTGGGAACAGATCTGCTGTTGTATAATCTAACCAGTTAAATCTTCTTACTTTATAAGGACAGTTGTTAGCGCAATACCTTGTACCGACACATCTGTTGTAGATCATCTGATTCAGTCCCTCAGAACTGTGATTCGTTGCACTTACTGGACATACGTTTTCACAAGGCGCATTATCACAGTGCTGACACATCATAGGCTGATACACCGTGTTAGGACTTTCGATATCACCGTAGAAATAACGATCTATTCTTAACCATGTCATCTCATGGTGTCTACTTACTTCTTTCTTCCCGACAACAGGTACATTATTCTCTGCCATACATGATACTGTACAGGCGCCACATCCTATACATGCATTAAGATCTACATGCATACCCCAGTGATGACCTTGAGAATATTTCTCTGCTGTATACTCATCAAATGGGTATAGCGTCTGGTCATTAAGGTGCTGAGCTTCTGCTCTTTTCTCCTCTAGATGCGCTATGCTATCCTTCAGCTCATTTACATTCGTATTATATATTACTGATCTATCTGTCAATGCTCCTTGGTAACCTCCCTGACCGTAAGCCATACCTAGCGTCTCTTCATCAGCATTGATAGTCTTACCATCCTTATCTTCTGTTGTTACACCATACGTTCCGTGATATTGTACCGATGAGAAATACTTCTCTTCTCCCGTTTTTCCAGATACTGTAACATTACTGTTATAATAATTCGATAATCCATTTTCTACAGTAAGGCAATCATTTACATTTACACCTACACCTGCAGATACCGCACTAGAGTTTTCTCTTCCATAACCTAGAGCAAGTGATACCGTTCCTGGCATCTGACCAAACTGCTGTACGACAGGAACCGTCATGGCTTTGTCTCCTACAGTTAGCGTTACAAGATCTCCATCTTTAAGACCATTGAGTGCTTCCATGCTCCTTACTCCGTCAAAATTCACAGGTACCGCAAGGTAATTACCCCATGATGTTCTTGTTACAGGATCTGGCATCTCCATTAACCAAGGGTTTGTTGCTCCCTGACCATTTCCAAGATTAGCCGTTTCAAAGAAAGAAATCTCTAAATCTGAGTTCTTGGGCTTTGAAATCTGTGAAGCTGCTGATGCAACGGATGCGTTAAATCCAGCAGCATTAGAGCTAGAAGATATCTTTGCCCCTCCATCCTTAAGAGTTGTTTCCCAGAATGATTTGAAAGTACCAAATCCATTAGCTTGTGGGAATATATTTTCTTGACAGAATCCTTTAAGATATGCTAAGTAAGGTTGTTCTGAGTTTGTATCTAGTTTGTCAGATCCAGACCAGTTCAGTAAACTTAGACCTCCCTGTCTCGTATTGAACAGTGGTGAGATCGTAGGCTGTATAAGACTGTAATGTCCTCTCTTCGCTTCTACATCTCCCCAGCTTTCTAAGCCATGATGTATTGGTGCGATCACATCGCAGATAGCTGCTGTTTCCGACGGTGCATATAACAAGCCTATTTTGTTCGGCACATTTGCGAGCGCTGTAGCTAGTTTAGCTCCGATAGGAGAATCATATAGCGGATTACATTGGTTGAATATTACGGTATCAACTAACCCACTTTTTATTTCTGAAATCAGTTTCTCCAGATCTCTCTCATTTCCGCTTCTTGTCAGTGCTGCGTCTGAGAAATTAATGGTCGTTCCATAATTTCCTAGTAGATTATTTATAGCATTTACAAGAATCTGTTCTGCTGGATTGTTAGAGCTACTAACAACTAGAGATTTCCCTGCTGCTTTTCTAAGATCGGTAGCTACCTTGTCTAATGCTTTCTTAGCCTTAGCATTGAGACTAGGAACACTTACACCTCCTACTATAGAATTACATAGGTAAGCAATCGCTGCACCTTGTTCTGAAGGTTTTACTAATATTCTATTATCAGCGTTAGATCCTGTCAATGTCATCTGTGACTCTATCTGGTAGTGTCTAGACATAGTCGGATTACTAACATCCTTTATTTTTCTTCCTTTGACATATTGCTGAGCATATTCCATAGGTGAGATCCAAGTTCCTAGGAAATCGGCCCCGAAACTTACGATTACATCCGCTTTGTCAAATCTGTAACCTGGTATAACTCTATCACCAAAACTCGTTTCGTTAGCTTCTAGTATTCCAGCTGCCGAAACAGGATCGTAGGTAATCACCTTAGATCCTCCATACTTACCTGAAAAACCAGACATAACTGCTCGTTCTGCTGGGCTTAGTACCGTATTACTTATAACTCTTATTTTACCACTAGATAATTTTCCTTTTACCCAAGCATCTACTTGATCCCAAGTAGCTGCCGCCCATCCTTCTCCGTCTTTTACCTGCGGTGCTTTGTATCTGTTTGTATCATATAAGGACAATACAGAAGCTTGCGCTCTGGCTGTTGTACCGCCTTCTGTAATCGTAGATGAATTATTACCCTCTATCTTGATAGGTCTTCCTTCTCTGGTTTTTACAAGTACATTACAGAAATCACCACCTTCTACAATCGTAGTAGCATAGTAACTTGCAACACCAGGTACAATTTCATCAGGCTTAATAACATAAGGGATCGCTCTCTTGACTGGAATATCACATCCCGCTGCAACAGTCGCAGCACCAAGGCCGAAACCCATCATCTTAAGAAAATCTCTCCTGTTACCGTCCTGATTCAGAACTGCTTCTGTAGTTACAACATCTTCACTAGCAAATTCCTTATCCACAGACTCCATGAATTTTTCATCTCTAGTTAGATCTTTTTCTCCTATCCAAATATTTGTCGATTTCATATATCTAATCGCCTTATTTTATTAATAGTGACATTTCTGACATTCCAGACCTCCTATATCCTCCACTGTTACCTTATCTCTATCGCCTGATGCTAATTCATTATGATAATTCTCGTAGCTCTTGTAGTATTCGTTACCGTCGAACTGCACCTCTGTTTCTCTGTGACAGTTTATACACCATCCCATCGAAAGCGGAGCATGTTGTCCCACGACTTCCATCTCTTCTACCTTACCGTGACAAGTTTGACATTCTAGTCCTCCTACATCTACATGTTGGGAGTGGTTAAAGTATACATGATCTGGTAAATTGTGTATTCTTGTCCACTCTATAGGTCCTTGTACATTTTTCTTTTGCTCGTTAGTCAGTGACTCTACTATACCTTTCCATTGCTGCTCTACTAAAATCTCCCCTTCTTTGTCTAGCTCAGCTAGATCATTCTTCACTAGATAAGTCTCTGTAATCCACTTCACATACATAGTTTTGATATCGTCTTGTGACATATCTGCGTATTCCGCTTGATCTATATAAGTATTCTTTGATGGATCGAACCCAACTGATGCATATATTTTAGTCAGCTCAGCTGTACCGTGCTGCGAGCCTTCTTTTATCGCTCTGTGGCAGTTCATACAAGTATTTGTAGCTGGTATTACTGCATGCTTAGATCTTCTAGCACCATCATGACAGTATTGACAATCTATCTTATGTAGCCCCGCATGAGTTGCGTGAGAAAAATTAATTGGCTGCTCTGGAGCATACGTTTGCTGTCTCCCTAGGTTTACAGCTCTATTAACTGTCGTATAACCTGCCAAAACAATCAATGCAAAAATTCCAAAAGTTATAATGCCTTTACTTGTAAGGGTTTGGGCTAGTGTTTTTCCCTCATAGACCGTTCCTTCTTTGTGCGCAACCAGCTTATCCATATTACCGATAACTCGGGTAAGGAATAATGCTAGACCAGCCATAATAGCTAATAAAACACCATAAAGCCAACCGTTAGATTTTTTAGCGACTGCCTTATTACCACCAGCGATCTCGCCTCCAGGCGGTGGAGGAGGACCATATGTTCCTGTATACATTCCGTCTATGTATAACAATGTAGACTCTATCTCATCGTCAGTAAGATCTGGCCAAGCCGTCATCACAGTAGGCTTATACTCGTTCCAAAGTTCTACAGCCCTTGGATGTCCTGTTGCGATCATAGCCTGTGAATTTCTTATCCACGAGTACAGATCTTCTCTAGGGTAATCAGCCCATCTTTCCTCTGCTCCACCTAGTGCTGGACCAGTCAGTGCAGATTTCATGTTTTTAGCATGACAAGACGCACAGTAATTTCTAAATATCACTTTCCCTTCATCCGCAGTTGGTTGTGCCACCAATGAGAAAAAGAAAAAGAGAAGTAAAGAAGATAAAAAACTGATTCTTAATGTTTTACATATCATTCTAATATGCCGTTTGTTAGTTTTTATAACTATTGTTATTTCTTAAAGTTTTCTTAAGACTTAAATATTATCGCAAATTTAAAATTCGCTCACTTGTATAACAACTAAACAGGCTACATTACTACTATTTAGACTATATCTAAATTGTGCCTATCATGCTGCCCACAAGCTTCATTCTGGGTCTTTAATTCTATCTACACAGCTTACAAAAACAACTTTTGCATTAGCTTACCATGTTTTTCTAACTCTGAACTAATATCATACTGCAACAGCCGCCTTAATATGCGGATGAGGATTATAATTTGATAGCTCAAAGTCCTCAAACTTGAAACCAAAAATATCTTTTACCGCAGGATTCATGGTAATGGTAGGCAAGGGTCTGATTTCTCGGCTTAGTTGCTCATGTGCCTGGTCTATATGATTGCTATAAAGGTGTACATCACCGAAACTATGGATAAACTCTCCCGGTTCCAGATCACAGACCTGAGCCATCATCATCGTAAGTAAGGCGTAAGAAGCTATATTGAACGGAACTCCCAGAAAGGTATCTGCAGATCGCTGATACAACTGGCAAGATAACTTACCATCCGCCACATAGAACTGAAATAGACAATGACAAGGTGTCAGCGCCATATCATCTAGTTCTCCTACATTCCAGGCATTCACTAGGATTCTCCTAGAATTTGGATTATTTTTTATGGTATCGACCGTTTTCTGGATCTGATCTATCGTCGTCCCATCTGGTTTTGACCACGATCGCCATTGTTTTCCATATACAGGACCTAGATCTCCACGCTCATCCGCCCACTCGTTCCATATTCTCACGCCATGCTCTTGGAGATACTTGACATTCGTATCACCATTGAGAAACCATAATAATTCGTGGACTATAGACTTAAGATGTAATTTTTTTGTGGTAACCATCGGAAAACCTTCCGACAGATCAAAACGCATCTGATACCCAAAACAACTTGTTGTACCTGTGCCTGTTCGATCTTCTTTTATAACGCCATGCTCTAGTATATGACGAAGTAGCTTGTGGTACTGTTTCACGGTTTTCTATTATTGCGTTGGATATTACAGAATTGACAAACATGTGCTGCCTACTCATATTACAAAAATAGCTAATTAGATTTACAATTACGAAAGACATGCCTAAGAAGTAATCAACAAATTATTTTATGAATCTATCTATCTTAATTTTCCCTGTAGACTTTAATTTATTTATGGGGGTGTGACCCTCGTACCTCAGGTCGCAGTATTACAGACTTGCCATTCGGCTCGGTCCCTAGCCACGCTCGGTAGCTCATCACGGACTTCGGACTACGTCCTCCCCTTCCATGTTGCTCACACGAAATGTTTCTCTTGCTCTTTCTTTAATACCAATTCTAGTTTAGAATGACGGTAATTATTTAATTTGTTCTTCATGTTTCTTCGTTAAAAAGCCTCGCCGAACCTATGGGTTCGCCTACGTTTTTTGCCTTGATCCATTTTGAACAATTCTAAATCCTTTTCCGTCATCTAAAAATAGAAATGGTATAAGATATTAATGTTCTCAAGATGGCTTGATAGCTTGTTATATACTCAGGGAATAAAAAAACCATTGATGATTTTATCACCAATGGCCTTTGTAATCGAGATTTACTCATATTTAGAAGTTATTATATGTTGTTCTCTCCCGATCCTTCTTTTTTATTCTTTTCGCTTTTTTTCTCATCATCTTCATCTTCATCTTCCTCATTATTTTTTTCTTTCCTTACTTTCTTTTTAACTTTCTCTAGATCATCTTTTCTTTTGTCTACATTCTTAACCGCCTTTTTCTTGTTGTCTTTATTTTCATCGATTTTCATAGACAACTCTTCATTTTTTTTCTCTAAATCTTTTATCTCTTCTTTTTTATTTTCTATTTCCTTTTCATTATCGCTGATCTCATCTCTAATATCTTTCATATCATCTTCTAGGTCGGCAACCTGTTCTTTCGCATTATCCACCTCATCAGAATAATATTCTGGCAAGTACTTTGCTGTAAATTCTTGTGCTATTTCCTGCATTGCATCGAAAGCGTCAGGATTACTTTTTTCCGTTATCCAATTCTTATTACCTGTAGATGCAAAAATATACAGGTCGGTAGGACCCTTTTCGCTTTCACTAGTCTTAGCATACAGTGTTATTTTCTTATCAGATATTGCAGGAATTTCTACTGCTTCTGCTTTGATGTATCCCTTATCGAAGAACAAAAATTTCTTACCGTCCAGATCTACGCTGTAAGTGTCGTCCATATAATTCTCAAATTCATCTCTTACTTCCTTAGATCCAGGTTCTAGGCTAGTCTGAACCACCTCTACTTCCTCACCATCAAAATCTATAGTTGTTATTTCGAAATTAAGTTCTTGAGCAAAAGTGGATGACGTTACTATAAATAGAAAACTGATTATTGATATTAGGTATTTCATGTTATTTTATTTTTCTCTACGCAGCTGTTAATAATAATGAGCTAGGCGACCTGCATATATCTTCCTTGCATCGATAATACTCTTTGTATTTTTTCTTAAAAAGCTAAGTTGCATGGTATCACAATTCGCTATGTTCAGATAAATTTATTTGTTTGGGACTTATTTATTGCGTGCACACAGACTATACCCAGCCACAAATATATTGTTCGATATAGGGGCAAATTTTAATAAAAAATCTGCATTGACATGTAAAAAAAGATAAGACACTCTGAACATAATACTTAAGGAAGTAGATAACTCATCTAACAAAAAGTAAAGTAATTTTTTCCTTTTTGGAATCCCCTATCTTCTAATTCTACAAGTATCTGTCTATTTTCTACTGGAGATCCAACGGCAATTACAAGCTGAACTATTGTACTAGCATCTAGAAGTGTATGCTCATCACTTTGCTCTAAGGTGACACCATATATTTTGTGCCCTACTTTTTTCTTATTATTACACAACCACACAAAAGGAATATTGTGATCGACAAGATACCTGGCTATTATTTTACCTTTTTTTCCTGCGCCCCACAACAGTAACTTCTTACTAGCAGCGTAATCTAGCTGTAGGAAATACTGCATCTTAAGTTCTAGAAATCTGTTGTCCTTGTATAAGGAGTCTATGCGCGAGGTTCTAGTCGGATAATCTCGCCAGCGATGTACAATTCCTTCCGTAGCCATGACCTTATATCCTGCTGCATACATCCTGAAGCAGAGATCATAATCCTCTGGGTATAGTTCACTATCGAATCCTTGGCAGCTTTCAAAATCATCGCGCCACATCATCCATGCAGGAGATGGGATAACACACTCCTTATATATATCTAAGAAATTTTGCGATGTTACAGAGAGTGCATTTAGCCATTCTGCATAAGCAAGATATCCATTTCCCACTCCCATTTCAGAAAAGTATTGTACCTGTCCCACCGCTATTGTTCCCTGCCCCTCCTGCTTTAATATATTAACCATGGCAGATAACTTATCTGGCATCATGAGATCATCTGCATCCATTCTGCTTACGAGTCTACCATCTGAAGCTGCATAAGCTCTTTGTAATGCAGGTATAATTCCTTCTTCTTTGTGTTGATAGATTTTTATTCTTGGATCTCTATCTTGGTAGGCTTGTAGCATGCCCCAACTATTATCTGTGGAGTTATTTTCTACCGCTATTAATTCCCAGTTCGTATAATCTTGTATCAGTATAGAATCCAGGCAAGCTACTAGAAATTTCTCTGCATTTTTTACAGGCATCAAGATGGACACAAGGATATTCTTTTCCAAAATATCTGATTCTTCTATCTAGATGATTTCCCTGAAGTAGCTCTAGCATAGGTCCAAGCTACTATCTGCGAAGATTTATTTCCTGTGCCTGTCTCGATAGTTTTTATGTTAGCAACTTCCATATTTTCTAGTTCGGCATAGATGGCTTTCAGTTTAGATTTTTTTGATACTATACTCGAGAACCATAATACATTTCGGGCATGTCTTTTGCTTTCTTTTATCATCTTACGGATAAAGGATAGCTCTCCTCCAGCATAGACCAATTCGTTATGGCTTCCTCCGAAATTAGATTTTTCTCCTTTTACTTTTTTACCTGTAAGGTTTTTTACCTTTCTTCTATTACCCTCTAGTGCTTCTTCCATTGTTGCATGGAATGGAGGATTACAGATAACCAGATCATAATGGTCTGTCTTTTCTATAACGCCTTCAAAAATAAGACGAGGGTTTTCTTGATGTATAAACTCTACTTTATCTTTTAGCTGCTCATTAGATGCTACGATTTTCTTAGCTGAAAGCAGTGATGCCTCATCGATATCTGTAGCCGTAAAATTCCAGTCATACTCCACTATCCCTATGATAGGATAGATGCAAGTCGCTCCTACTCCTATTTCTAAAACCTTCACCTCACTACCCTTCGGTTTTTTGCCGAAATTTCCTTCGCTCAGCAGGTCCGCCATATAGTGTATATAGTCCGCACGACCAGGTATCGGTGGACATAAATTATGACTCGGGAAATCCCATGAAGTAATACCGTAGTAATGTTTTAGCAGCGCTCTGTTCAGTAACTTCACCGCTATGGCATTAGAGAAATCTATAGAATCTTCTCCATTCCTATTGGGCTGGATATGCTTCTGTAGCTCAGGCATTGCCTTTTTTAATTCAGAGAACTCATAGTTGAGTCTATTTCTATTACGGGGATGGAGTTTCCTTTTTTCGTGGTGCTTCTTGTGCTTTTCTTTCATGCTACAGTCTTAGAGAAATTCATTTAGCTTCTAATGGGCTCAAAAGTAATCCTTAAGAACCAATAAATGGAAGCATTGAGCTATTTCTATAATTTTTCTCTATTAGATCTAAATTCTATAGCCATTATTTTACTTTTTTTTCTCTTTTCTACGTCGAAGAAATTGCCATTAAAATCAGTATCTGGGATTATGTAATATAAAGATATAGGCAGCGTAAACTGGCTTAGTTTACGTATCACCAGAATAAACTATTATGCTTTTTCAGAGCTGTATAGGCATTTCATATTAATTATCAAGTAGCGACACCCCTATGAGTTATCTAGGCCTGTAAGGTTTTATAATGTTTAATGGAAATGTATGCAAACATCATACCTCCTGAACGATTATGGAAAATCAAAATGGCTTAACCGTTTCTGTCGAGTCCAGCTTCTTTGGAAGATAAACTTTTACCGCTTCGTTAATTATGGTAACTAAACTAGAGAGCATTCGCTTTTTTACAAAATTCCTATGGGTTATCAGTCCTATTTTTCGGGAAGGCACGGGCTTAGAAATTTTGTATATCTGTTTCTGATCTAGTTGGTTATTGTTTACTAAAGATAAGCGAGGCAATAGGGTTACACCTTTGTTCATCTTGACCATTTCTATCAATGTAAAAATACTACCGCAACTGTAGATAAGATTAGCATTCATTTTTTTCTGTTGCCTCAACTCGCAGATTTTCCCAACCTGATTCCTGAGACAGTGCCCTTCTTCTAGTAACCATAATCTATCAGTGTCTATATCTGAGACGGTATATTTTTTAGACTTGGATCGGCTGCCGCAATCATAGATCAGAAAGTCTTCATCATAGAGGGGGTATTCTAGTAGCTCCTTATTTTCTAGTGGTACGGAGACAATCCCTAAATCTATATTACCCGTAATTATTTCGTCTACTGTATTCTCTGTTGTCAATTCGTGGATCGTAAAATTCACTTTTGGAAATGACGCCGAAATTGTATTCAGAATGAGCGGGTACAAATATGGAGCAACGGTAGGTATACAGGCTATACTTAGCTCTCCTAGTTCGAATCCATTGATCTCATTTAGTTTTTCATCTAGTAGCTGAAATTCTCTATAAATACTCTTCAGAGATTTTAATACTTTTTCTCCCTGTGGTGTTATGGTAATAGGTCTAGTCTTTCTATTGAAAATTTCAACGCCTGATTGTTCTTCAAATTTTGCTACCATAGCGCTCAGTGTAGATTGCGAAATAAAGCAAGCCTGTGCTGCAAGGCCAAAATTCTTCAGACTACCTAGGGCGAGTATGTATTCTATCTGGCTTTTTGTCATCGTTTTTTTCGATAAATATATAGATTAATTCGTTTTCATCTATAATGTAAGATGACCTATATTATGTTAAAATGTAATATCTTGCGGTGATTCAGTAATAACAGATAGATTCTCATTTATCAATAATAAAAATTAACGATGGAAAATAATAATGGAAAAGTTTATGATATGAATGGGCCAGCTAAGTGTCCATTTACTAGCGGAAGAATAAAGCAAAGTGCTGGAGGTGGTCAGACGAATCAGGACTGGTGGCCTAATCAGCTCAAGCTAAATGTATTGCGTCAGCACACAAACGCTTCAAATCCGATGGGCGAAGATTTTGATTATTCAGCAGCATTTAAGTCTCTAGACCTAGCGGCTGTCAAAAAAGATCTAACGGATCTGATGACAGATTCTCAAGATTGGTGGCCAGCAGATTACGGACACTATGGACCATTCTTTATCAGAATGGCATGGCATAGTGCAGGAACCTACAGGATACAAGATGGTAGAGGTGGTGCTGGATCGGGATCGCAACGTTTTGCTCCGCTTAACAGTTGGCCAGATAATGGAAATCTTGATAAGGCTAGATTATTATTATGGCCGATTAAACAGAAGTATGGTAAGGCTATTTCTTGGGCGGATCTTATGATTCTTGCAGGGAATGTCTCTCTAGAATCTATGGGTTTTGAGACTTATGGATTTGCCGGTGGACGGGAGGATGTATGGGAACCAGAAGAAGATATCTACTGGGGAGCGGAATCAGAGTGGATGGGTAATGAGGCAAGATATGCTGATGGGAAAGAGTTAGAGAATCCACTCGGAGCTGTACACATGGGTCTTATCTATGTCAATCCTGAAGGACCTAATGCTAATCCAGATCCAATGGGATCAGCACATGACATCAGAGAAACTTTTGGCCGTATGGCGATGAATGATGAAGAGACGGTAGCGCTGGTAGCAGGAGGTCATACTTTTGGAAAAGCGCATGGAGCTGCTGATCCAGACAAGTATGTAGGAAGAGAACCAGCAGGTGGTTCAATAGAAGAACAGAGCATGGGATGGAAAAATTCATTCGGTACTGGTGTATTAGATGACGCTATAACAAGTGGTATAGAAGGAGCATGGACACCTAATCCTACCACCTGGGATCATGACTACTTCGATGTACTGCTTAACTACGACTGGGAGTTAACTAAAAGTCCAGCTGGAGCACATCAGTGGAAACCGACTGCTGCATCAGAAGCAAAGCAGGCACCTAGAGCGGGAGATGCATCACAGAAACAAGATCTTATGATGACAACTGCAGATATGGCCTTAAAAAACGATCCGGCTTACTTAGAAATATCTAAGCGTTTCCATGCTAATCCAGAACAATTCGAAGAGGCATTTGCTAAAGCTTGGTTTAAGCTTACCCACAGAGATATGGGACCTAAGGCCTTGTACTTAGGATCTGAAGTTCCAGCAGGAGATCTGATCTGGCAAGATCCTGTACCTACCGTCAGTCATGAGCTAATCAACGATCAAGATATCGAGACACTAAAAGGAAAGATACATGATTCAGGGTTATCGATATCAGAATTAGTAAGTACTGCCTGGGCATCAGCTTCTACATTTAGAGGATCGGATAAGAGAGGTGGCGCTAATGGTGGGAGAATTCGCCTAGCACCGCAGAAAGACTGGGAGGTAAACAATCCTACGCAGTTGGCTAAAGTTATTGGAAGCCTAGAGGAAATACAAAAGGATTTTAATGCTTCTGGAAAAACAGTATCGATGGCAGATCTTATCGTGTTAGGTGGATGTGCAGCTATAGAGCAGGCAGCTAAGAATGGAGGACAATCTATAACTGTTCCTTTTACAGCAGGAAGAGGAGATGCAACTCAGGAAATGACAGATGTAGATTCTTTTGCTGCACTACAACCTGTAGCTGATGGATTTAGAAATTATGTTAGACCAGATCAGGTAGCTAAGACAGAAGATCTATTAGTAGACAAAGCTCAGCTACTAACCCTGACTGCGCCAGAAATGACTGTACTGCTAGGTGGTATGAGAGTATTAAATACAAATTACGATGGATCATCTCACGGGGTATTCACTACGCATAAAGATGCATTAACTAATGATTTCTTTGTACACCTTCTTAATCTAAGCACAAGCTGGAGTGCTAAATCTGATAAGCAGGAAGTGTTCGAAGGAAAAGATCGTAAGACAGGAGCTGTTCAACGTACAGGAACTAGAGCTGATCTTATTTTTGGATCTAACACTGAGCTTAGAGCAATCGCAGAAGTTTATGCTTGCAGTGATTCAAGTGAGAAATTTGTAAAAGACTTTGTTGCTGCTTGGAATAAGGTGATGAATTTGGATCGTTTTGATGTGAAGAAAGAGATGGCTTAGTAGACGTTTTTCGATGTAAAAGTATAGACGTAGGCCCAGCCTACGGACTAGCGTGACATTATATAAAAAGAGAGGTAATCCAGGTTTGGGTTATCTCTTTTTTGATTTCTTTTCTTTTTTGTTGATGAATAATATTATCTATAAATAAGATCAATATTTACCAACCCTAATGAGTCTAAGTCTCCATTTGGGAATCTAGTTAGACCCTTTACAATTCTAGTTTCTAAACTTGAGTTATCACAAACATAAATATCAGAACTATATCCTGAAATTCCCATATCCTCAGAGCGGTAGCTAAAGTCTCCTAAGAAACATAATGAGATATAGTCATCATAAATCTCTAATCCAAATTCTGATTCAAAAAACGTTAGTGATTCTGTAAAAGTCTGACCTTGGGTTGTGATCGTAATCAACTCTTCTTCATCAAATGTAAATGACCTAAGATCACCAATTAAAAAGGTATTAATAAATTCCTCAGTTTTTATAAGATCACTAATAATCGAGTAACCGCCAGTATTAAAATCTATCATCGTATAGTCGCTTCCTTGAAATACATATAAGGATTCTTCGGACACCTCTACCCTATCAAAATTATACGTTCGTGGTAAGTCCGAGTCGCTACAGGCAGTAAAAAATAATGCTGTCAAAATAATTATACCTTTATAATATCTCATGTTTTAATTTTTATATTTAGTATCCCTGCTAATTGTTTTAAATAATATTGTTTTATGCTTTATGTGATTTCATGTTAATATATCATTCTTGTCCGAAATCTTTTAGTTTAATTTTTCCTTCTCTCCATGCAATGTTCAGCTCATTCCAAAAAGCTCTCGAATACATTTCACCATTACAGGTAGTATCCTTTTCTAATTTATAGTCCTTTATTTGGCCATCTATATAACCCATAGCTTCTTGATTATCGACACTTACTATCATATCTAATAAGGTAGACAGTCCAGTTGTAAAGGCTGGACCTGTAACCCATTCAATTCCAAGTTCACAATGAAAAACCTTACTTTGATTGAGAGCAACTTTAAATAATTGTTCACCCCTTAACCTATAATCTTTTCCATAAGCTGCAAATATTCTAATCGAATCTTCCTCCAAAAAATGGCGAACATGATTGATGGCTTTACTTTTTCCATAAAAAGCTTTTCTATATATACAGTCTACGTAAATTAAGCTATTATCACAATCTAAGCCATTTTTAGATTGTATATTATATTCCTTATTAGATTCTAACTCGGAATTTGTAATATTTACTTTTGAACTGAAACAGCTAAATAAAACACAACTTATTAATAAAAAAAAGTAAATAATTCGCAGATCCATAGTTAATGATTAGTATTGATTTTTTTCCATTGATTTTTTCGAAAAATGAAACCGGAAATATTGTGTGTGGTTGTGGTTTCATAAATTTCATCTCTGTATAAATTTCCACTATTCATAAAGTTAAAATTGTCTTCAGTCCATAAAGAGTCTAATCCATCTAATACACTTGTTGGTTTATCAGTATGCCGAAGTGAATAATAAGCATGTCCAATTTCATGAGCTAGAGTATGTTTTCGCTGTAGATCCATCTTGCTAATTATACATGAATTTAAACCTGGGCGCACTGCTAATCCTGCTAAAGGATCATTGTTATCCTTCTTAACTTATCAGTTAACCAAACTTGTACCCTATTTTCATCTGGGAATACAGGATTTAATATAGTAAAACTATTTCCATATTCTTGAGCGTTCTTATCGTAAACTCATTGGGATCAATCTGAACATTAGGATTATTACTCCAAGATACTATATCTGGTGATAAATTGTCTCCATTATTATTTGCAATTTGAATTGTTGAGGTAAATCACTCAAGCAGATAAAATATCTTTATTTTCTTGATAAAGCTTACAATTGAATTTAAACTTGTAATTTTTGTTACATATGACAATTTCTAAACAGCCTGTTCATTTAGATTGAACATCTACTTAAAGTTTATTTCTAGCGTAGATTGTGCTTCGACGAGCCATAGGCGCAGCCTATTCAGAACATCAAATTTGATAATCATTTACTATATTTTTACATCATTCGTTTGTAATAGGCTGCGCCTATGGGTCAACTTCATTATCGTTTATTTCAAAGAAAACAATGCTTCGTATTGCCATACGCGAATCCTATTTTGAACATCAAATTTGAGGCAGAGCCTTTAAAAATTACATACAATGATTTTTATGCTTATTTATATCTAAGATTAATAATCTAAAAGATCAATATTTAATAGAGAGTTATCTCCATCGTAGTTTCTACTTCAATTTCTGAAACTGCACTGCACCCACTCGGATCAGTTACCGTTACTGTGTAGAGTCCATTTCCAATACCATAATTATCTTGTCCATATGTGCCATTACTCCAGCTGTAAGTTCTAGGGAACTTAACATTATCTACCGAAATATCAATACCTCCATCACTAGCACATGACGGAATAACTCTTTCTACAATAATTTCTATATTTTGTATTGCAACCTCTTCACATAGAAGAAGTATAGTTTGTTCATCTAGAGCTACTTCAATATCATACTAACCTAATGAAAGGCCAGAGAACGATTGCAGCAATGTATTCATTGTAAAATAAAAACTTTCTCCATTATCCGAATTCTGTAGATAAATTTCAAATGGTAAAGGGAAATGGGATTCTTCAAGATCAATCTGTATAGAAATACTACCTCCGTAGCCTTCTTCACATGTAGGTGACGAACTAGTAAATGCGTCCTGAGCAATCGAGTTTTTTAAAAAAAATAGAAAAATAAATATCCCTGCTAATTGTTTAAAGTTAAATCGTTTCATATGATTTATGTACTAATTATTATTCTTGTCCGAAATCTTTTAGTTTTATCTTTCCGTCTTTCCAGGCTGTGTTAATAGCATTCCAGTCACTTTTATAAAGTTTCTCCATAACACAATTTTCATTTTGGAAATTCAATTCCGATTTAGGAGAATGTTCGTAAATATATTTATCTACATCTTTAAATTCTCCTATACTATAGATCATATCTTTAAAATTTATTGCTACATAATGGAACTTTGCTACTGCTTCAGCTCCAAATATTTCAAGATTATGATCACACCCAAAATTATTAGATAATTCTAAAACTAATTTAAATAATCTTTCACCTCTCATTCTTCGCTTTTTACTTCTTCTGACATAAATAATATCTGGGTCTTTTTTTATCTCTTCAATTAAATCTGTAATTGCATTAGAATTTCCGTCAAAAGCCAATTCGAATAAACATAATATTCTAAAACCATCAATTTTGATATTATCACAACTTATCGGTTCTCTTTTGGTTATTGATTTTTCAACAATAGTGTCATTCTGTTCAGCATGAATATCATGATTAGTTTTTAAAGATTTGCATCCTAAAATTAAGAAGTTAAGTGTCAGAAGTATTAAAATTCTTTTTGTTACCATATCATTAATTGCTATGTACTTTATTCCATTGATATTTTCTTAATTGATATTCATCAATTTCATGAGTAGTTTTGTTGATATAAATATCTCCACTGTTCATGAAATTATAAAAATCTAAATTGGTTGAATCCTGAAGGCCATCTTGCTCCATAGCTGGCATTTTTTGATTAGGGTGTGCAAAACCAAATACTGCATGTCCAATTTCATGTGCAATAGTTCTATCATTATGTTCTGACATGTTAACGAAACAAGAATTGAATTCAAAATTAAAAGTTCTACCTTTTAGATTTTTATCCAAAAACTTATTAAATAAATATACATCTACTTTATTATTTTGTCCTGGGTATGGAAAATTAAGATTATTTATATTTTCACCATATATTTAAACATGAGCGTAACCTGATTCTCTTGGATCATCTAGCTTACTATCTTCCTTAATACTATCATAGTTTATTGTATCGTTTCCATTGTAATTTACTTCTATTATTATACCAGATTGAGAATATATTGAGTTTAAATTATGTGTAATTTCTGAAATATCATCTTCTTTAAGGGGAATCTGGGCAATCAATACTATTTTCTATAGGTTCAGAATTGCAATACAAATTGCTTCCAGCATGTACCTTTGAAGTATGAAAATTTGAGGTGTTATAAATACTGAGTGAATCGACATCTTTGTTATTATCCACAGGTTTTGTCCACTGATCGTTTAAAGCATAATAGAAAAGATCAAGTGAACCATCTTCTCCAGGATCAATACAAACAAAATCAGGAGAATCAATAGAATATATACAATTAACTTTCAAGTATCCATTATATTTCCCATTAGCATCGACACAATAATTAACTTTATCGTCGTCAGATTCACATACTGTGTATACCTCAACAGTTAATGTTTTATTAGGATAAACATTTGCTTGAGCAAGATCGATATCATTACAAAGATTAATATCAATTATTTGTTCTGGATTCCCAGTATAACTATGCATTCTCAAATAAAAGTCTTTATCATGATCTGGAGAATAATTACCCGTATTAGGAGTTACTGTAAAATTTAATGCGTCCAGTACACTTTCTTTTTTTCCTCTATGATTTGGTTTAAAATATAAAATACTAAGTCCATAAGGTCGTAAATACAACCATGGCTACTCTGTTTCACTGCCGGGATATACTGGAATCTTATTTCCGTCATATCCAGCAAAGTTTTTATCATGGTTTTTATCATGCATTAACTCCCCATCATCAATTTCGTAGATAGTCCTAAGTTTAAACTTTAGTCTATCTGATTTATCATTCCCCACAATCATCATTCTTACTTCTATATCCTCTTCACCATCGTTTCCAAAATTATCACCTAATGAGTCGGTAATAGTTCTTATCGTAAAATCATTGGGATCAATCTGAACATTAGGATTATTATCCCAAGATACGCTAGCTGGTGAAATATTGTCTCCATTATTTTTTACGATTTGTATTTGTTGGGGCAAATCACTCAAGCAGATAAAACATCTTTATTTTCTTGGTATAGCTTACCATTGAATTTAAATTTGTAATCTTTGTTACTTTTGACAATTTCAAAACAGCCTGTTTGTTTAGCATGACCATCTACTTAAAGTTTATTTCTAATGTAGATTGTGCCTCGACGAGCCATAGGCGCAGCCTATTCAGAACATCTAATTAGATAATCATTTACTATATTTTTACATCATTCGTTTGTAATAGGCTGTGCCTATGGATCAACTATTCTGTTATTATTTCTAGTATAGATTGTGATTCGGCAAGCCATAGGCGCAGCCTATTCAGAACATCGAATTTGATATTTGCTTTCTATATTTTTTATCATTCGTTTGTAATAGGCTGTGCCTATGTGTCAAATATTCTGATGTTATTTCTAGTGTAGATTGTGCTTCGACGAGCCATAGGCGCAGCCTATTCAGAACATCGAATTTGATATTCTTTTTCTATATTTTTATATCATTTTGTTTGTAATAAGCTGTGCCTATGGGTCAACTATTCTGATGTTATTTCTAGTGTAGATTGTGCTTCGACGAGCCTTAGGCGCAGCCTATTCAGAACATCAAATTTGATAGTAATTTTCTATATTTTTATATCACTAGTTTGTAATAGGCTGTACCTATGGATCAAATATTCTGATATTATTTCTAGTGAAAATTGTGCCTCGACGAGCCATAGGCGCAGCCTATTCAGAACATTGAATTTGATAATCATTTTCTATATTTTTACATCACTTGTATGTAATACCAACAATCTGTTGCTGAAATCTTTTATAGCCTCTTGTTTCCGTAAAAATGACTTTCTATATATAACAGTCTATTGTGATAATACATTGTCACTTCAGGTCTAACTTAGTCGACCCGCTCTACTTCGCTCTCTAATTTTAAAACCTTATCGCCATCTTCTTGTACTATCAATAGTGCTTTATCATCATCTGAGCCATTTCTAGTAACATCGCTACCTTTTAAATTTTTCGTAACTGATTCTGAATAAGTATTTTCAACTTTTCCGTTAGCATACCCTTTTCCCCATTTCCATTTTACTTCTGTTCCTTTTCTAATCATTGTTCCTTTTATTTAATTTTTAAAAATCTACCAATTTACAGAGCATATTAAAGAGCTCTATGTGGATTTCGATATTTAATTTAACGCTAGCTTCTTATCAATTGTTCGAGATAATAAGTTGTTCATAGACTATCATAGCTGATAAGTTTTAACTACTCATGTAGACAATAAAAATGTAGATAGTATGCTGGTATGTCAAAATTATTGGGATGACATGGAAAAGAGTAGGAAAAACAGTTTGATGATATTAGTAAGAATTAACGCCAGATAAATTACTAGCTTTATAATATACTATATGTAGTTTATATCGTTTTTACTTAGCATATCATACAAAACGTCTATTCGCAAAAGGTTTACAGGTAAAACAAATTATGAGTGTTGTTACTACTTGTCGAGAGATGGTAAGATAGCGCATTATATGAGATCAGCGTTACGTCAGTGGTTTGTTCTAGTGCATTTCAGAGCAGAGCCGCGCTAGTGATAGTAGTGGTACTGGCAGCTAGAAAAGTGTAATGAAGCATGGCGTGGTGACGGCTGAACCAAAGTGAAGACTAGACACGACTATAGCATAAACGAGGGACGAGTTATGCTGCTGAATGCACTTATCTAGCTAGCCCGTAGGAACGGATAGCACGCCGACGACGTAGGAGGCGGAGCGCCCAAAATACATCAAATAAAATCTTAGTTATATAAGGCGCCACCCTTGCTAAAATACCGATCCACCTTTGCCGAAACTTTTTTGTCTCTTTGTAAAACGGGTGCATGGTGTGGCTTGATACGGGCGTCGATAATCAGCGATCCTTTACAGCCCCAATGCTTGTTTACGATTTCGCTTTCTACGCCATAAATATCGTGACTTGGATTCGCTCTAGTGAAACTGACCCAGAGAAAATTGTTCAATTCCGCTGCCGTAAAAGGAGCATCATCACAGACGATTATTAGGGGATATTTCTCAAGATCTTGACCCTGGCAATGTGCTGCTAGCTCCTCCATTTCTTGCCTAGCTTTCTCGGGGTTCGTATACGTTTTATAGGATATCGCGAGCACACCCGGCAAAGCAATAATAGCTTCTGACGCAGCTCTCGGCAAGTTAAGATTTGTCGGAAGATCCTGCCCAAGCGTTCTCAACTCAGGACCGTTGCACGCGATAACAACCTTAGAACCCGCGTTCCATCCATCACCTGAGTAATCGAGTGTATCGATCGTTGTCTTTGTCTGGAAATGCAAGTCGCGTCGCCAGTCCACTCTCCTCAGAACATGGTCAAAGAATGCTGGGATATCATGTGTGTTCAGATCTGGATGTTCGTTAGCTGCTGCTATAAAAAGAAACTTAGCTAGTGAGGTCTGACCGCTTCCCAAAATCCTATTAGCGATAGTCAAAATTTCTTCTGGCTGCTGTTTTCTAAATGGCATATATCGCTCATATCCTATAGCAAGTAAGAGTGGATGCACACCGGCTGCATCTACAGCATTGAGCTCCTTGAGCCCCGGAAATTCCTGCGGTGCAAGTTCCTCCACCAGCTTATGGATAAGATAACCAAAACCAGAATCTTCTTGCGGCGGTCTACCCACAACCGTAAAGTGCCAGAGTGGGTTTTTTCTATGGTATACTTGATCGACCTCGAGGTAAGGAAAGTCATGTTGTAAGCTGTAATATCCGAGATGATCTCCGAATGGTCCTTCTGGCTTTTTCTTGTTTTTTACAATCGTTCCCGTAATGACAAAATCCGCATCTGAGGGAACAATATGTCCCTTACCATCAAAAGCATAACGATATCTCCTGCCACCCAACATACCGGCAAAAGTCATCTCACTTATCTGTTCTGGCAAAGGCATGATCGCAGAAAAAGCAAAGGAAGGTGGACCACCGATCGCGATAGAAACTTTGAAAGGTTCGTCGCTAGCATTATATGCAGTGTGATGGTTTCCTATACCTCTATGTAGCTGATAATGTAGACCTACTTCTTTGTTCTGTATGTAATCATTACCTCCCAACTGTATCCTATACATGCCTATATTAGACTTCATCGCTTTCTGCGTGCCAGGCGGAAAAGAAATCACCTGGGGTAACAAAACGAATGGACCTCCATCCATGGGCCAAGAAACAATCTGAGGCAGTTGATCTATCTGTGTTGTTCCATATTGAGCAGGTTTCTGAAAAATAGATTTTTGCGGCAGAGCTTTTAGCGCTGTAAAAGCAGAAGAAAAATAGTGAAAAGGCCGCTTAAGCGCTCGTGTGGGATCTGCCTTCAGTTCGATAACTTTTTTTACAGCCGGTATCGTTTTCCTGAAAATAAACTCAGTACGATCGTTCGTTCCGTAGATATTAGAAATCGCTTGGAAAGGGCTTCCTTTTATTTTTTCGAAAAGAATGGCAGGGCCCTTGGTATCATAGTATCGTCTATGAATTTCTGCAGCCTCTAGATAGGGATCCACTTCGAAGGGAATCCTCACAAGCATACCATTTTTCTCTAGGTCTTCAGCACAGCCTCTTAGCGATTTATACATATTGCAAGTTTATTTTTCTTTTATCCGAACGTATAACATAAAAATTCTAAAAGGGTTTGCTCTATTTTTTCATTAATGTAAATATATTAAGTGAGGGGGCTTTCATTTTTTAATGTATCGCAGGTGCAGCCTACGTGGAGCTGTCGATACCTTTTACTTCTGTTAGGAATAGGCTGTGCCTATGACAATCTTTTATCATCTGCAAGTCTTTACCTCTTTTATTGATCTTAAACTTATTTTATTGGAGGTCTTCTTCTTTCTTTGGTTTCGTAGGCGCAGCCTAGTTGGAACGTTTATACTTTTGTTGATATTTGTGTATTTGTTGTGCGTAGGCTCAGCCTACGTGGGGCGAGTATACTTATCCTGATTTTTGTGTTCTTTGGTTGTCCGTAGGCTTAGCCTACGTGGAGGATTTGTATTGTTTTGGATATATGTGTATTCCTGAGTGTTCCTATGACTCTTCTTTATTATCTGGACTTCTAAGCTTTTCTAGGACAGATTTATACAATAATCGCTTTGTTATTGGCAAATAGTAATTTACCTTAAAGGTCTAATTTAACTAATGACCAGTAAATATGATTAACAAAACCATCAACAAAATCCTTTTTCTATTTTTATCTCTCATGGCGCTACCCGTCTTGGGGTTTTCTCAAAGTGGAGCCGAAAAGGGGCTTGATGAGAAGATAGATGCAGCTTTTGCTCCCTTCTCGCAACTATGTCAAGATATAGTATTTGTAGAGATCGCTGGTATTCCCATTGTTCTGATCTTGTTAGTTGCAGGTGCATTGTTTTTTACCATAGCATTTGGTTTTGTCAACATCAGACATTTTACCACCTCGTTACGTGTCGTAAGAGGAAAATACGATGATATAGATCATAACGCTAAGGTCAATACGGACCTTGCTATAGACGGTGACATTGTAGATACCATAAGAGATGAAAGCCAGGAAGGGGAAGTCAGTCACTTCCAAGCATTGGCTACTGCTGTATCAGGTACTGTAGGAAATGGTAACATAGCTGGTGTGGCATTAGCTATTGCTATCGGGGGCCCTGGAGCAACGTTCTGGATGATCATCTGTGGTCTTCTAGGCATGTCTTCTAAATTTGTAGAATGTACGCTAGGTGTTAAATATAGAGATGTAGGACCAGATGGAACCATCTATGGAGGTCCTATGTATTATTTGTCAAAAGGCTTAAAGGAAAGAGGTTTTGTAACAACGGGTAAGGTATTAGCAGGTGTGTTTGCTGTACTCTGTATTTTCGCCTCTTTTGCAGGTGGAAATGCTGCACAATCTAACCAGGCAGCACAAGAAATTGCGGCCTTGTTCAACATGCAATCCTCTTACGCTGGTACTATTATAGGCGCTATATTAGCCATTCTTATAGGAATAATAATAATAGGTGGTATAAAGAGAATTGCTTCTGTAACGGAAAAAATTGTTCCGTTTATGGCAGGGATCTATATGATCGCTTGTCTTTATATTATACTGAGTAACTTTAGTTATATAGATGATGCTTTTGGATTAATATTCTCTCAGGCATTTTCTCCACAAGCAGGTCTAGGGGGTATGTTTGGAGTATTACTTCTAGGCTTCAGAAGAGCTGCCTTCTCTAACGAAGCAGGAGCTGGATCAGCTTCTATAGCGCACTCCGCTGTAAGGACTAAGTTCCCAGCGTCAGAGGGACTTGTTGCCCTACTAGAACCCTTTATAGATACGGTAGTGATCTGTACGATGACGGCACTCGTCATCATCATGTTTAACGCTGGTGGCGTATTCGAATATGGAGATGCTGGAAACGGGGGTGTATTAATAGACGGAATAGAAGTAAAAGGTGCAGGACTTACTACGGCAGCATTTGCCTCCTTTATACCTTATTCTAATATATTCCTCACGTTATGTGTGGTTCTGTTCGCTGTATCCACTATGATCTCATGGTCTTACTATGGTTTACAATCTTGGATGTATCTCTTCGGTAAAAGTAAGATTTCGGATCTAGTGTATAAATTCACTTTCCTGATTTTTGTAGTTATCGGTGCAGCAGCGAATATGAAGTCAGTATGGGGATTTTCAGATGCGATGATCCTAGGGCTGGTATTCCCGAACATGATCGGATTGTTCTTCCTATTCCCATTTGTAAAGAAAGAGCTAAAAAAATATCTAGATGCTATCAAAAGTATGTAAATGATAATAACGACATAAAAAGCTATATAAAAACCTGAATGTTCTATTCAGGTTTTTTTTATATATGTATTTTCCTCATATATTCCTCAAGTATTCCTATTATTGCAAAAAGACAGAATAGTGGCTTCAGCAATGCTTCATCTTGGTTCCAATATGGGAGATAGAAGGTCTAATATCCTACATGCTCTAGATCAGATCGCGATCTTAGTAGGCAAGATTGTTATACAATCCTCTATGTACCTAACATCAGCCTGGGGCAAAGAAGATCAGCCAGATTTCTATAATCTTGCTGTAGAGATAAACACAGAACTAGAACCGATTCAGGTACTGGAAAAAACTCAAGAGGTAGAAACGCTACTAAAACGTGAACGAGTGGAAAAATGGGGACCGCGCACCATAGATATAGATATCTTATATTACGATAATATCATCATGAATCAAAAAAGGCTCATATTACCTCATCCTCACATGACCAAAAGAAATTTTGTCTTAGTACCTCTAATGGAAATAGCGCCCTTTGCTATCCACCCAGAATCTAAGGTAACAACTATAGACTTATATCTAAAATGTCCTGATAATGGAGAAGTATACCTTATAGAAGATGAGTGAAGATAAATTCCCATATCGATATATTTGTATAGAAGGAAACATAGGTTCCGGAAAGACTTCTTTCTGTAAAAAGTTGAGCGAAGAGTATAATTGTCGATTGATGCTTGAGGAATTTGAACAAAACCCATTCCTCCCCTTCTTCTATAAAGATCCTAAGAAATATGGATTTACGGTAGAACTGTTTTTTATGACGGAGCGACACAAGCAGCTAGAGAAAAATCTGATGGCGCAAGATATGTTCCATGACTTCTTATTGGCTGATTTCTGTTTTATGAAAACCTCATTATTCGCTAGAAAAAACTTAGAGGAACGAGAATTTAGAAGATTCCAGAAATTATTTACCGTTCTTAATAATGATTTCCCACAGCCAGATATCATTGTTTATTTCCATAGAAGTGTAGATATTCTCCAAAAAAATATTGCTAAGAGAGGTAGACCTTATGAGCAAAATATATCTTCCGAGTATTTACAAAGCATACAAGAATCCTACTTCGAATATTTTAGACATATCTTATCCATACCTATTCTCATTATAGATCTGAATGAAATAGACTTCGTACAAAACCCAAATCAGTACGAAGAAATAAAAAAACTTATTCAGAAGAAATTCTTACCTGGTGTGCATCGTTACAGTCTACATATGTGATCTGAGATTTTAAAATTCTACTACAATGGAAAAATTATATATTTTATTCTGCATGTCTCTCCTCCTTTCTTGTTCCACAGGGTCCACTAAGCATAGTGCTAATGAAAACATAGATCCCACTATATCTGCACTTATAAGTACTCATGAGCAGTCTTTACTTAATTATTTGTCTCGCGACAAAATAGCTGAAAGTAAGTCTCTCATGGCTGATCATTATGTCAATTCATATCAAGGAGATTTAGACGGTTTCCTTATGCAGACGGGTGCGCTTATTAATGAGCACAAACTCACCATATTAGATCAATATCATATCACAAATAGTAAAGACAATCTCAAAAATATATTGTACAAATCAGATCCTGAAAAAGATAACTATACGCTTAAGATGACTCCTTCTAACAAAGAAGCTTTTGTGTCTCTGAGAATTATAGAGTCCTCTCCATATCAATTATTATTAACCATGGTCCATTCTAAATATAAAGACGAATGGAAACTAGATCTTCTAAAAGTAAAAAAATATGCTGCTCATCAACTCAATGCTGATGACTTATTTTTAAAAGCTAAAGTCAACTACGAAAAGGGTAATATCTTTGATGCTAATAACGAAATAAAACTTGCTTCAAAACTTTACAAACCCAGTGGAAGAATGTTCTACTATCGTAACGCTGGAGCTATGAAAACATTACTGGAAGCTATCGTAAAAAAAAGCAAAGCCAAATATCCTTTGCCTATAGAAATGGAAGAATTAACAACTACACCTAAGATCATAAACTTTAATCCAGTTGCTCTAGACGAAGGTATTTTTCCGTCTATAACTTACCTAACTACTGTTAGTATCAAAGATACGACAGCTCTAAGAATCGAAAATGGAGAAATCCACAAGCATATTGACAAGGTATTTGACAATATAAAAAGTAGGCATAGCAAGATACACTACACGACGATGAATGAGATCCCAAGTGGAAAAAACGCCGTACAGACATTCAGAATTATTCAAGAACAATAACATACTTATCTCTCAGGGGTGAAAGACTATTTCGCATTTTCCTCAATAGGCTAACTTAGTGCCTCACAAGGCATCATTAGCTCCGCTTCTTGCTCTAATTGCTTAAAGAAATGAAGGATATCCTCCTTGCTATTGTTAGCATTTATAGTAACGAAACGCACAAACTGCTCTCCTTTAAAACTCCCGAAACCTACCATTAATTTATTTTTCTCATAGAGTCGAGTACACAATTCGTCTGCATCAATTCCCCTATAATTAAAACATACGGATATAGAATCATCGAAGCTGTAAAGCTTATAATCACTGTTAGATCGAATGTAGTTACGAGCGACATCTGCTAGATCAAACTGGTGATCTACAATAGATCTTAGTCCATCTGAACCAACTGACTTCCAGAGCGTCCATAATTTCAATGCATCGTTTCTTCTGCCACACTGAAGAGAAGTTTTCCCTAGATTAAAATCATCTTCATCAGTCTGATACAAATAGGCAGCTTCTTTTGCAAAAGAATCAGAAAGGTGCTTCTTGTTCTTCACTAATAATACAGCACAAGAAAGGGGCACTCCTAACATCTTGTGTGCATTATAATTAAAAGAATCAGCTCTATTTACTCCTTCTATAAGATGTTTATATTTTTCGCTGAAGATAACACTACCGCAATATGATCCATCGACATGAAGCCATAATTCATATTTCTGAGCTAGATCAGCAATAGCATTTATATCATCGAAAGCTCCTAGTACAGTTGTTCCAGCAGTAGCATTAATAAAGAAAGGCTTCAGACCGTTTTCTATATCTTTTTTGATCGCAAGTTCTAAATCAGCAATCTGCATTACTCCTTGGTCGGATGTAGGAATAAAGCGTACCTGATCTCTTCCTATTCCTGCGAATACAGCATTTTTGGGAACGGAATAATGAGAAGCTGCCGATGTATAGGCCGTCATTTTTCTTAAGACACCTCCAGTAATCACGCTATTATCTGCCCTGTCTCTAGCCATAAGCATTGCCATAAAATTACTCATAGAACCTCCTGCTGCAAATGTTCCACCATAGTCATCACCATAGCTTATCAGTTCACAACTTTTTCGAATAATTTCTTTCTCAATACCTACCTGCGGACCTGCTACTTTATACGTGTACATACTATTGTTAAGTATAACAGCTAGCAATTCACCGAGCACCGCTTTAGGTTGACGGCCGCCAAATAATTGGTTGAAAAAAAGCTTAGAACTAGTTTTAGGTGTTTTTAGAACGACGTCCTTTAGCAACTTATTAAAGCGCGCATCTGGTATACCATTTTCACTTAGACTAAGATCTAGGTAATCATCTAATTCATTTGCCGGTATTACTTCCGATACTGGATTATTTATTTCATCATCGAGTAAAGACTTCGTGATTTCTACAAAGGTTTCTAATTCTTTTTCTATCATTCTTATTTTATTATTAACTTTCTTAAGCATAAGAAAGCTTCACGTCATAATTAAGATCTGCCCTGTCCAAACTTGCATCATTATCTGAAGCATTTACTATTTCACAGGACTTTATAGGCTCATTATAGAGATGTAAAGACATAGAAGGAAAGTTAGAAAGATTTTGTAGGCTGTGGCACTTATTCATTTCTTTCATGAAAGAAACTCCTCCTTTTTTAACTCTATTGATTTCTAATTCATGTTTGCCTTCTTCGCAATAAATAACTTCTTCGAAAGCTGAGTTGAAGAAAAACACCCAACAGTTTTGTTCGTTATGGTTGTGTATAGCCGTTTTAGCATATGGTTGCCAGCATATCAATATTAACTCAAATTCCTCATCTTCATAAAGACAAACCCGCGTAAATGGTTTGTCCTCGCTCCACTGTGCATACGGCAATAAAGACTTCGGAGAAAGCATTTGATTCATAGTTATTAGACCAAATTGGTCTTTCTCTACAATTCTCCTTGCACCATCAATCAGACTATTTATGTGTTCTTTTCTTTTATCCATCTTGCTATATAGTTACACTGAGACAATAACTTGTAAAGAGCTAGGTCGCTCGTATGTCTCTTCATAAGAACACGTTATAGCCATGTTCAGTTCATTCTATAAGACGTAATTATATATATATCAGGCGTATACATATAATATATTGTCTCTTTGATCTTAGGCAAGAATTAACAAACCCCTAACTCTTAATTACTTCCTTTAAATTCTGCTTTCTATTAAAGATGGTAAGGCGACAGATTACTTTTTCTGTCAATATAATCCAGATAGGGCTTATACAGATCGTCATAGAGATAAGCGAAATCGTAAAATCGTATGCATAGGAAGTCAGGATTTTCAAATTGAAAGCTGTTAAACAAATCAAAAAACTAAGTTCTCCTATCTGAGCAAGTAGGGCACCGCCAAGTAAAGCATCTTTCCACGTATTGTTATATACTTTCAGTATAATCGTATTAATGAGGTGATTTGTTAAATAGACAGCTAGTAGAACCGTAAGTAGCTCTTGCCAGTTAGTTGCAATGAAATTAATATCAATTTGTGCTCCTATACTTATAAAGAATATAGCTACAAACAATATCCTAAACGAATGTATAGCATCGTGAATCCACATGGTAGCTTTACCCGCGTGCATAACTAATCCTCCCACAAAAGCACCTAATGCTTCTGATATCCCAAATGTACTAGCTAGTAAGGCACCGGCAAAACAAAAGAACAAGGCTAGAAAAACTTGCAACTCATGATCTTTTTTTATTTCATTTTTAAAGGGTAACCATTTAATCTCTTTTTTGACATAGATATATACTATTATACCTATAATAATAAGACCGCCTAAAATCTTCATAAGTATCGCATTTGTGGAAGTGTTTTCTCCTCCTACGATAGAAATAATTATAAGGATAGGTGCAATAGCAATATCCTGAGCGAGTAGAATACTAATAACATTTTTCCCTACGCGCTTATCCATCATTGATTTCTCTTCTAGCAACTTAAAGATTACAGCAGAGCTGGACAAAGCGATTACAAAACCGAGGACTACTATCCTGGCAATAGGCCACCCAAAGACAGCACCTATAGCATAGACACTAGCTATACTTAAAGTGATCTGACCTAGTGTACCAAAAAATGCTAGCCTCCACTCTTTGACAAATGAACTGAGATCGATTTCCATTCCGATAAAAAAGAAAAGTAGAATAATGCCTAGTTCACCGATAAACTTTATGGATTCTTCATTTTCTATAAGGTCTAACCCATGACTACCTATTAGTATTCCTATGAGGATATAAGCTACCAGATTAGGCTGATGTAATTTCTTGAGAATAAAACTTACTACGACTACAAGCAAACCTAAAATACAGATAAAATTTATAGAATCTCCAAATGCTGATAATAGATTAAATGCCATGGCGAAAGATAAAAAAAATCAATCTAGTAGCAGAATACAAATAGATCTATTCCATGAAATAGATCTACAATCTAGGGCTTTCTATCTTATATATTCTCTGGGTAACAGGAAAAAGGTACGATAAGGTAAACTCGAATGCACCCTGTCTATTATTTGCTAATCTTAGCTCAGAAAGTGTTATATCATAGCTGAAGCCAAACTGGTAATCACTGAACTCTAACATAGCGCTTGCAATAATAGCTTCTGCCTCAAGATTACTATTGATTCCACTGACCATTCGCAACCAGGCTCCGACTCTGAGTCCTATTTCTTTATTTTCAAAACTATTGTAACGTATACGGCTACCTACCTGATATAGTCTATGAGATTGTTGGAACTGTAACTGGAATGCAGGTAGCATACTAAGGTTATCACTTAACAGCCATTCTCCTCCTCCATGTATTGTTATCCTGCTTGCGAGTCGCACATTAGCATCACTGAACAGAGAGATTACCGGTTCATTGATATGATGCATTGCAGCACCTCCATAGATATTTTTCCTGTCATCGAAGATAGCGATATAACTTAAGCCAGCCCCGACATCCATAAATATTTCTGTAGATCCTGATCCTATAAGTATATCTGTTTCTCCAGTTGGCAAATCTATATTTTCTGCTAATATACTAGCGTCAAACTGATTACCAAACCACAGTTCATCCCAGTTAATTCCATGCTGCCCTACCCCTAACTGCACACCACCGGCGACATATTGTTTTGCAGCATTCCTTCCGCCGAATAATTTCTTCATGTAGCCACCACTTAGGTGTCCATAAGTCTGATTATATCCACCATCCCCTGCTTGGTCTCTTAACAACCTAATACCGAAACTTGCAAAATCATCACTTACAATATGATATCTAAAGTCTGCTCCTGCAGCTATTGTTTTGTAAGATGGACCAAGCTTAGACCACTGATCCCTGTACGCTATATGAAACCGATATTGGCCATCCATAATTCCTGTCAACGCAGGATTAAGATTCATCCCGCTAGAGGTAAATTGTGAAAAGTGAGGATCCTGTGCGCGTACTACACAAAGAATAAACAGAGAACTTATGACTAGTATAATCTTTCTCATCTATCTGATCAAATTAGTCATTCCTTTAAAAATAGAAACAGTTCCGTCTATATGTACTGCTTCTACAATCCATGCATATACACCTGGTTGTAGCATTACATTATCTAATCTGCCATCCCAGCCCTGATTGTTATTGTTGATTTCTAAGCTACGAGTTTCGTAAACCTTATCTCCCCATCTAGAGAAAATCATAAACGAACTGACACTCATTTCTTCACTTCCATAAACACTTAAGATATCATTCTGTCCATCACCGTTAGGACTAAATCCTGTAGGAACTTTTATAATCACATTTCTTTCTGGTCTGATTATAATAAAATCTTCAGCCATACATCCTAGTCCACTACTGAGCTCTACTTTTACAGTAATCTCTTCCGTAACATTACTGACAACTACAGAAGGACAATCCAGACAATCTATCTGGTCTTCGTCAGCGATTATCCAGTCATACATAATTCCAAAAGTATTGCCGCCTACAGATGGATCCAACTGAACGCTTCCTCCATACTCTACAACTAGGTCGCCTCCAAGGTTGACTTTAAATTCGTCTACATCTGGAACAATAACTTCTGATATGGTGTAAATACAACCCTTGAGATCTTGGACGGTTACAATATAACTGCCAGACGCTACACCTATTATTGTAGGGTCTGTTGTGAAATCTATTCCATCTATAGCATACAAATATGGCGGAAACCCTCCTACTGCATCTACCGTAATCGTACCATCTTTGCTATCATCACAAGAAGGAATATCTCCCACAGCAGTAGCCGTAACACCTGTATCTGGCTGATCTACAAAAAATATTATCATCGCTTGACAGTTTTCGCTGTCTGTTACCATCACAGACTGTGTTCCACCAGACAAGGTCATCGTACTTTTTTCTATCGTACCATCTGACCATAGGTATGTGTACGGACCAACACCTCCTTGTACATTTACAGTGGCCTCTCCCGTAGGTATGCCTTTACATTCTAATGGAAAAACATCTACTATACTCAGTTCTATATTTGCATTTTCATCTATAATAATAGTAGAGTCTAGCTCACAGGATCTATTATCCGTTACCACAAGATCATAAGGCCCTGCAGGAAGGTTACTTATATTTTGATCAATGGCATTATACCCAAGGGGTCCTGACCATTCGTAGCTGTAAGGCTCCGTTCCACCTATCACCTCTATGGATACCGCTCCTGTTGTATCTCCTGCGCAGATTACATCTGTGATAACCATATCTACCTGCATACCAGCTTGGGCACCAACCTGAAAAGAAAATGCCGATTCACAATTTTTTTCGTCTATGATAATAAGTTCATAAGTTCCTTCTCCTATGTCAATAATATCTTTTTCGTTGCTTGTAAAATCTGGACCAGACCACTCATAATTATATCCTCCATTACCACCACTTACTGTGATGCTGATGGCACCATCTAATCTACCTTGACAAGAGGTTTTAGTAATAATAGAATTTGAAGTTATTTCAGCAGGTTGATTTACACTTATACACCTTGTATTCGTACAATTATTGTCATCCGTTACCGTCATACAATAGATTCCACTTTCTAGGTTTTCTCTTTTCGTACCGCTGGGGCCATCATCCCAGTTCACTACCTGATTTCCAAAAGCGGGGTCTAACAAAATTTCTATGCTTCCGTCATTACTTTCATAGCAAGTTAGATCATCTTTTACAAATACGATAGGTATAGAATCTGGTGCGGTGACACTTGCTATGTCCTCCACAGTGCAGCTGTTCTTATCTGTCAGGGTTACAGCATACTCCCCTGCTGTAATTCCTGTGAGACAGTCTCCTACTGTTCCATCCTCCCATTTGAAAGCATAAGGCATAGTCCCACCAGAACCTGCTGCTTTCGCTATACCATCGATGTCAAAATAACAAACTAACGTATTACCAGACGTCTCTATTTCTAGTTTAGACGGTTCGTTAATTTCTATAGCGCCAGTTAGCTCGCAATTATTATCATCTGTAATAATAACTGTATAAGTGCCTGCAGCAAGATCTACCGCAGTAGCTGTTATTTGAGCGTCGCTCCATTCTATATCGTAAGGCGGTAGTCCTCCTGTAAATGTTACCGTCGCAAATCCACTCTCCGTATCGAAGCACTCGGCATCTAGCGCAGTTATTTCTGTAAGAATAAATTCGTCTTGATTATTTATAAATATACTGTCTATCCTATCACAGTCATTAGCATCTGTGGTCGTAACAACGTACCAGCCTTCAGAGAGATTAGATTTGACAGATTCATTACCTCCGATTTCCCAAGAAAAATCAAAGGGTGGGAAATTTCCTGCCGGGAATAATTCTATTCTTCCGTCATTAAGATTGTAACAACTTATATCTGACTTCTCTATGACTAGTTCTATACGATCGGGTCTTTCTATTTCGATATCTATCATTCCCGGACAACCCACAGCATCTCTGATAATTAGTGTGTATGATCCACCCAACAGATTTTCAAAAAAGCCTGTATTATTTATAGCTCCATCTAATTCGAATACGTATGGCTCACCAGATCCTCCGGTTCCAGAGGTCATTAAACTTCCGTCTTCTGCATCGTAACAGGACGTTCCAATTGTAATAGTGTTTTCATCTGTAGGTGCTGGACAACTCAGACTTTTACATGTAAGTTCTATAAATTCTGAACTACAATTTCCTTGCGTCGCTCTAACTTTAAAATTTACATCCTGAAAAAAATCCAACATCGTAACATCATATTCAGTAATATTTCCAATGTCTATCCATGTACCATTATTATCTATTTGTATCTCATAAGAACTTGCATCAGCAGAAGCTAGCCATGTGAAAAAGATATTATTAAACCCAGGTAAACATTCTAAGTTTGTAGGAGCTGCTATAGGAGGTGCTATACTTACTACTATTTCGTCATCGAGATCGCAGCCATAACTATCGTTAAGCTCTAGGCTGTAAGTTGTTTGTGTATTAGGTGTAACTTCTATATCCTGGCAGTTAGAACAGTCTATCAGCATACCATTTTCATACCATTCAAAGCTGGCTGTATAGGAGGGCTGGAACTCTATCGACCAGCTTTTAAGCTGGCTATTGCCTAGAGGTATATCTGTAGGATTCAACTCTTCATCCGCTACAACTACTAGTGACCAAGTTCCATTTGGGCTTCCACTGTTAAAAATGTTTTGCCATCTTCCTTCTGGCAGAAAATCCCCTGTATATCTTGGATTAGAAGTTATAATAGGACCATTTACTCTATCTCCATTATTAATATTGTCTGAAGCATTGACAACAAAACAAGTATTCAGTAAAGTGTCTACGTCAATACCGTTTAACATCTTAGCGCCGTTATCTGTAGATAACTCTAGTATCCTATCATTAGGAGCTACTAAAAAAAAATCGTAGTCATCCAGATTTCTTCCTATAAAAGTATCTATGCAGATCCTCTTAAAAGCATTAATATTCATTCTGTCGGGAACAACTCCTGATACGTTAATAGAGGAACTGTACTCGACTTCTATCTCCTCTACATCTATCACCTGATTACTCCTAAAAAAAGGTATGGAAGGAATCTCAAAATTTAGCGGAATCAATGCTGCAATATTTAGCTCATCCCCTTCACATATGATCGTATCTTCTGGAAGTTGTATGAGCTGCAGTAAATTATCTTTTATAGGAATGGCTATTGTATCTCTAAAGCAAATATTCTTAAAAACATCTAGGTATATAAACTCGTCCCCCTCTTCTATGTTATCATTAATTATCTCTACTTCTACTGTTATAGATTTCTGTCCCGCTGGAATAGTAATTTGATCAGGCCAAGTGACATAATCTACTCCTTCTTCCGCCATATCAGGAAAAATGGATGTTTCTATAAGATTAAAATCTAGGTCAACATCTGTGTCTTGTGCATTAGGAATAGAAAAACTAAGTACTCCAGTAGAACATCCTTCTGCTAGACTTCCATCTAGACTTGCCGCCTGAAAGTCAATACTAATAGAGCCTGTCCCAAAACTCTTTGCCTCCAGAAATACCCCAGAGTCTATGGCATCATCTCCTACATCTCCTATGGCTAACTTTATGGTGTAAGTTTCGCAAGGTGTTACGATAGCCCTTGCTGTAAATATATCAAGATGTCCATCAAACGTTGGATAATCATTTTCTGCTACCGAGTTGTAATACTCACTATAATCCAGTGTTCCAAATGGTGCCGCACAATTGATCGGATCTGTTGTATTACTCTCTCCTTGTACGCCTGTATTTACATTATTAATGGTCACTGGAAGATCGAGAAATGTATTTCCCGTAGGATCAGCGGGATCTGGGATCAGGGCAATATTCTCAGCGTTGTAATTTCCCCCGTCAGGATTAGGCCCTGAAATAAAAAAGCCGAATAGATCATTAAAATCTGCGCAAACAAACTCTGGATATTCGTCGGAAGCAAAGACATATCTAAACTCCAGGGTATCAGAAAAAGGAATAAATGTTATCTCGTATTTACACACATCAGTTACAGTTACTGCTCCTGCGATATTCTGTAGATCTGCGTCTGATATATCGTCAGGTATCTCGCCCGTTGTATTGTCATCATTATTTACAATCCCTACACTATCGACAAATCCCGTGGATAATACAATCCCACTTTCCAATCCTATGTATGATTCTGCATTATCAAAAACACCTACAGCTCCCCTATCTCCACCATAAGTAACATTCAGTACTTGAACACCATCGCCTAGAAATACATTAGAGATAATATTTGTGGGTGTATAGGGAGCAACATCAGCTGGATAGACAAGAATCTGCGCAGATGCAGTCCCTATGACATAGGAAAACATACACAAACTCCATACTTTTCTGAAGAATTTATCCATTAGTTTTTTCAAATATTCTTTTTCATTAAGACTGTAGCTACAATAATTTTGCTGCTTCTATGTAAAATAAAGATTCGAAGCGATACACCTGCTGCTATAGACAAGCTAAAGATACAATGATTACGCTTGCAATCATGTGAATATTGTCGCAATAATCACAAATCCTTTACTATAAGTGAACCTTATCTTTCTATAAACTATTGTTTCCCCTAGACAACTGCCAGACTTTTTCTATAAAATTAGCGTATTTTTACGCTCAGATTAGCTTATAATATATGAGAAATTTCTTTAAAATTTTTACAGCTTCTTGCTTAGGAACTATTGGAGCTCTTATAGTCTTGATATTTATTATTGCAGTTTTCGGACTATGGAGAGGCAAGCAATTGCCTAGTATCAAAAAAAATGCTATTCTGAAAATAGAATTTAAGGGTCCTATCCCCGAGATGACCGATAACATTGCCGAGTCATCTACCTTTAGTTTTCAGCAGAATAATGCCTTAGGACTCAGAGATATGAAGCAACTTATTCATAAGGCATCTTCAGATAATAATATAGCAGGCATCGTTATTAATGGAGGTAGTTATGGAATACCACCAGCTTCTGCATTAAGTATTAGAAACTCCTTAAGCGACTTCAAAAAAGCAGGTAAATTTGTCTATGCCTATGATGAGTACTATTCTCAACTGGGTTACTTCCTCAGCTCGACAGCGGACTCCATTTTTCTTAATCCTAATGGATCAGTAGAATTTAAAGGATTTGCTGTCTCTATTCCACACTTTAAAGAACTGATGGATGAACTTGGTGTAGATATGAATGTATTCTATGCAGGAGATTTTAAAAGCGCAACAGAGCCGTATCGCAGAAAAGATATGAGTGAGCAAAATAAAATTCAGACAAGATCTTATCTGAATAGTATTTTGGATGCTTACTTGCAAGAGATTGCAAAAGCTAGAAATCTAGAGACAGATCAGTTATTTGATTTGATGGATGAGTTAAAAATCCAAAATGGAAAAGATGCTTTGAATCATGGACTTGTTGATAGCTTAACATATAAGTCTCAGTTTTTAGATTTTCTAACGACAAAGCTTAATATAGAAAAGAGGAAAGATATAAACTTTATCAAGCTACAAGAATATGCAGCTTCTCTAGAAAAGGAAGAAGCGACATCATCAAAAAATAAGATAGCTATTTTATATGCAGAAGGAGATATCTTGTTCGAAGATAATTCTAAGGGAGTTATCTCTGAAAATAGATATGAAAAAGTTTGTGATCAGATTCTGGAAGATGAAGATATCAAAGCAGTTGTACTGAGAGTAAATTCCCCTGGAGGTAGCAGCCTTACTTCTGATATTATCTGGCAAAGAATAGAAGAGCTGAAAGCTAACAATAAATTTGTCATTGCCTCTTACGGAGATTATGCGGCTTCTGGTGGTTATTATATTTCTTGTGGTGCGGATTCTATCATTGCGCAGAAAAATACACTTACAGGTTCTATCGGAGTGTATTCTATGTTTCCTAATTTTAAAAATTTACTTTCAGACAAAATAGGAATTCACTTTGACACTGTAAAAACAACTAGAAACGCTATTGTTGGATCGCTGTATTTTGATCTAAGTGAAACTGAGAAAAAAGCATTTGAGAGAAGTACTAATGAAATATATGATAAGTTTTTAACTAGGGTTGCAGCAGGTAGGAATATGTCAAAGGATGAGGCGCATGTTGTAGCTCAAGGGAGAATATGGAGTGGTACTCAGGCTAGTATGAATGGTCTGATAGATGGTATAGGAGATCTAGATAAAGCTATAGATATAGCAGCGAAGAGATTAAACCTAGATGCTTATCAAATTGTAGAATATCCTATAGTAGAAAAAACTTTTTTTGATGAATTGCTAGGTAACATTATGCCTAGTGCTAGAATAAATTACTTTAGAAATCCAATACAAGAAATCATGCCTGATGAGCTTCAAGCAAAAATCGTTTTTCTAAAAAAATGGGCCTCAACTAAAGAACCTCTAGCGAGACTACCATTTACCTTAGAATATTAAATTTATACAGAATCACCTATTAATTGTCATCTGGTTTTATTTCTAAGATCGTCTGAGGATCGAGTATAAGAAGATTATTGTCTTCTATATAGAGCGCTCTTATTTGTGCATTAGATATAGGGTCTAGGTTTACCTCTATCGGAATAAGTGAGGCTGGTAAAACGACAGTGTCACAGGGCAAAGGAATATATCCGTTACTCCATACCGAAGGATCATTCCACTTACTACTTACTCCCGCAATAAACGTGTTAACAGATGCATCGTGTACAGCAACGTCTAGGGTCGTAGATATACCCATCGCATCTATGCAATTATAAGGAATAACCTCTAGTACATGATTTGCGATTGCTTCATCCCATGTCACCGTTACGGTATTACTTGACGTACTCTGCTGATCAATGACACCACCAGTTATACTCCAGTCCCAGTGTATAGCATCCCCTATGGGAATTGTGTAATCCTGCTGTAAATTACTTTGACAAACATCTTCTAAACCAACTAGACTATGAACTTCTGGAATAAGATACTGCTCAAAAAACCAATCACTTATTCCAGGAATAATATCTATATATAACTCAGAAGCTGTCTCTTCGTGTACATCATGTCCTCTATTTTCGTAAGAGAAAAAACTATAATCTAATCCTACAGAATCGCAGCGTTCTGCAATAGAAAGACTTCCATAAACATCGGGTAAATCATCTCCTATAACAAGAATTAATATTCCACTAAACGGGCCCCCTTCATCATAGGGAACAGTACCATCATCTTCACTATGGAACATTACCACCTTCCCATCATCTGGCGTTTCTATAAGTGAGGTGTAACCTACTGCACCTGCAAGACTGAATACTGCAGTAGCCGCTCCAGAATATTCCTGATTATCCCCTACACAATCTAAGCAACCTTGATCTGGAACAAATTCTCCGTCTTGCTCCCATTCAAAAGTAGAAATTGGCCGCTCTGCTTCTTTGTCCAAGAATATGTTATGCAGACCTATAAATCCACCAGAGCTATGTCCACCGATAAATATGTTATTGGGATCAACTCTAAAATTATTAGCCCCATCGCTGTCCGCTCTAAAAAATCTAACTGCAGATCGTCCGTCTTGAAGGCCTCTATATACCGCTCTCATAGAAAGATCTGCATCAAATATGTTCATCCCTAATCTATAATCTATCGTCGCCGCAACATAGCCTCGCTTAGCAAACTGTATAGCTATCTCTCTCATGCTCCAGTGATCTCGAGATCCAGATAAGAATCCACCACCAAAACAAATGATCACAACTGGTCTCTTCTCTAGCGTGTCCTCAGCGGGCTCAAATATATCCATATATAGATCAATAGGATCTGTATCATACTCATCTACGTTCAAGGGATAGCCCGTAATAAATTCGTAAAACCCTCCCCCAGGCTGAACTTCTGGAACCGCTGTACTAAAAAGTACATTTGAAGTTTCTATCACTTCTGAAAATATCTCTGTATTATATCGATTTTGTCCAGATACGGAAGAATATAGTAAAGCCATAAAAACATTTAGCATTATAATTTCTACGCTATTTCTCATCCTAATTATTTTTAAAATAAGTTTGGAAATAGGGTCTTAGGGTGTGCTGAAAAGCAATATCCTTTTTATAGCGAGAGCGTATTTTCTTGTATTTCGATAAAGAAATTTTATGCGTATTGCATAATCGCTGAGTAATACTTAAGCTCATTCGATCATGTAGATCTTGTGTGGACTCCTGAAGCAGGCTTATCTTATTCTTCTCTGCACTATCCTTAGCATTATCGTGATAAGCCTTCAGATTATCCGAATGTATTCCATTCTTTTTGTATACAGACTCTGCGAGAATATTAGGATCTGGCTGCTCCGCTTTTCCACCTAGGTAGACAGCAACAAAGGCTGTTTTTTCCTCTTCAGAGAATGACATCGTTTTTTGAGCATGTAAACTGGTATTGCTGATATACAAAAAGGCAAAGACCAAGAAAAAATTCTTCATAGTTAAAGGATTTTAATGGTGATCTTTTGAGGTAATCCTAAGGTAAGAAAAAGCAGGAGAATATTTATAATTCTTTTATTTAGAAATACTATACTTTCTTGTCTTCCGCCTTGATGATAAGTCGTAGGGACTGATCGTAAGTCAGATAATTCCAAAACCAGTTGATCAAAACAAACAGCTTATTCTTAGTTCCTATCAAGGCAAATAGATGTACAAAAAGCCAAAGAATCCAAGCAAAAAAACCTGCTGTCTTAAAAGAAGGAAGATCAGCTACAGCTTTATTTCTTCCTATGGTTGCCATAGAACCTAGGTCTTTATACGTAAAATCCTTGTTCCTATTTTTGATTAGATTTTTGGATAAGTTTTTTGCGGACTGGATTGCTACTTGTGCAACCTGAGGATGTCCCTTAGGATATTTTTCTGTTACCATGTATGCCTGATCACCGATGACATAGATATCGTCAGATCCTATGATTTTGTTTTTTCTATCTACCTTTATCCTATTAGCATGAGCGTAGTAATCTTCCTGTAAGCCTTCTATTTTGTTACAAATAATTCCAGCTGCCCAGATCAGCTTATTAGACCTTATCTTAGTATCTTTATTTGTATAGACATAAGTTCCATCTGTCGTAGTAACTCTAAGGTTTTTCATAACGTTGACGCCTAGATCTGTCAGGAATTTTTCTGCTGCGGTACTTGCTTTTTCGGACATTCCTTGCAGCAATCTATCCCCACTCTGGATAAGATATATATCCACTTCCTTCGCATTAATTTCTTTATAATCCTTAGGTAAGATATATTCTTTCATCTCTGCTATGGCTCCAGCTAGCTCCACCCCTGTGGCACCGCCACCTACGATTACTATATCTATAAAACTTTGTCTTTTCTCGTAGTCCTCTGTCACTATTGCTGTCTCTAGATCTTCTAGAATACTATTTCTGAGACCGATAGCATCTGATGTACTCTTCAGAGTAAAGGCATGTTTTTCTATTTCTTTGTTTCCAAAAAAATTAGTTCTAGCACCCATAGATAGAATCAGCTTATCGTAATAGATCTCACCATCGGAGGTGAGCAATCTTTTTGTTTTCTCATTGACAGAAATAAGTTCTGTCTTACGGATCAGAACATTATTGCAGGACTGAAATAACTTTCTTATAGGAAAACTTATGGAACTGGGTTCTAATCCAGACATGGCTACCTGATAAAATAATGGCTGAAACTGGTGGTAGTTATTCCTATCCAACAGAACAACCTGATACTTTTTCCTTATAAAGCTTTTTGCAAGATTTAGTCCTGCAAATCCTGCTCCTACTATTACGATACGAGGATATGATACATCAGGTAGATTGAGCGCCATAATTATTATTTAATTCTGTATGTCAAAATTACTAAATCAATTTATCTAATTTTCAAGTAATCGGCAATAAATTTATAGTACTTTTTCTATATTGATATGATGTTAGAAAAACTAGCTTTATTTCCATTAAGTTTAGTCCCTTTTCCGGGCGAAAGGCTAAACTTACACATCTTCGAACCCCGCTACAAACAACTTGTCAAAGATTGTGATGAGACAGGTATGCATTTTGGTATTCCCGTATTTGTAGAGAACGAGGGCATGACCTACGGTACGGAAATGAAATTAGAAAAAATACAGCATATCCATTCTGATGGAAAAATAGACATCAGTACGAGAGGACTGCGCGTTTTCCAACTAAAGGATTATTCTAAAGTAATGGATGACAAACTCTATCCCGGTGGTGTTGTGGAGTACCGATCTATAAACTATGAAACAGACTTAGCGCTACTGAAATCTGTAACAGACCTGCTTAAGCAATTATATAAGCTTATGAATCTGGATTATAAACACTCCGATGATCTGAATACGCTAAATGCATTTAAGTTATCTGTAAAAGCAGGACTGTCTCTACAGCAAGAACTGAGATTACTACAACTTACCTACGAGACCGATCGATTGAGCTTTCTTAAGAACCACTTACTTAATTTTCTCCCCGCAGTTATGCAGATGGAAGAACTTAGAAAAAAGGTGAAGATGAATGGCCATTTTAAGAATATAATATCGCCAGATGTGTGACATAGATTTGATGGATTGAAGAAGATTTGAGAAATTTATACCTGGTATTATTTATAAATTTACAATTTCATTCAGCATTAGAAAATTGGATATAAGAAGTAAAATAAAAACTTAGAAGCGGATGTCTAAGGGAATAATAACTGTGCGCTGAAATCTCAGGCATAGAAGTTTAGGATAACAGTATTAATTATTACCACATCCATCAATGTAAGCTTCAAAGGTGCTTCCCGTCTTTGCCTCAAAACCAGGTTTTAATTCGATACTGTTCATTGCATCGTATTTAATATCACTCCCTATGATTAAGTTTTGGCCATAGATAATATTTGCTGTTTCATAATGTTCCACTTTATTTTCAAGTTTTGCTATGAAGTATCTATTTTGAGGACAGATACAATCTATTTCTACAATACTAAGATCATCAAGATAAACCTCATGGGCTTCATAGTTTCCTACATTGAAACTAAGGTAGCTATTGTAATCAGTAGTTTCTGTCATGGTGAATTCATGACTGTAATTAGTAGGAGTAGTTGTAATTTCTTGGCTATGATAGAAGTAGCCACTAGTGCCATCATTTTTGTTTGCAATAACAGATATCGCTCGGTTATCTTCGGCATGTGCTTTATAGCTTATGCGGTAAGTCTTTCCATTTTCTAGCACCAAACTTTTATGTCTAAGATTCACATGCCATTGGCTTGTTCCTATTGTTTGTATATCTATTACTGCATTTCCATTGGACATATCTAATGTTGCAGCGGCATTTCCATGTAGGAAAAGAGACCAAGCAAGATTTTCATGATTAAAATTACTATTCGTTGCTTTTTCGCAATCTACGCAAGACCCATCAATCCACGGATATAGATCATGATGAAAGACCTTAGGATTATAATTAGGATTGTCAGGTTTACCTTCCGAACTAATAACGATTTCATGATTATTTATAAAACTTACCCCTTCATAAGACCAATAGGGTATCTCAAAACTACTGACCGTTCCATCAAAAAAATCATCCCCCTCAAAGCAGGAAAATACCCATATCCGTTCATAGGTCATCAAAACTAATTTTTTCTTATCAGGACTGATATCTGCTGCAGTAACTTTGAAATGACTTTGATCCCCTTCAGGAGGTTCATCTCCAGGAAATATTATTTGATGGGAGTCATGCAAAACGGCAGAATGGGGATCTCCTCCAGGCAATGGACTATCTGGAATTTTATAGCAATAGGTTCTATTTTGTTCCAAAGAGGGATCTAAATTAGTACTTACTGTTTTAGTAAAAACATACAAAAAACCATCCAAATGAATAACTGCTTCTGAATCTTGTACACCATTCGTTGGATATTCATACTTAATGATCTCAACAGAAGGAGGGCTTCCCGCAAAGGTATTTGGGTCTGGAATCTTGACAAATTGTAATTCATTTTGGTCAACATAATTTCCGAAATCAGCTAGGTAAATATTGTTATTATCGTCTAGTGCCATATCTTCCCAATCAGTGAAGGCTTCATTAACATCCATTGTTCTTCTAATGGTCATTAAATCATTCAACCGGAAACTATAAATTTCTTCGGGATACATATATTCATTATGAGCCCAATACTCGAAGTGTCCATTACTCGAGTTGTAGATCATTCCTAAACCAGATGGTTCAGATATAATATCATCCAATTCTCCGATTTCAGTAAGAGGAATCACTGTTTGAGATATTAAATTTGTTATTCCAAAAACATAAAAAAACAGGGTTAAATATCGGAGTGATTTTATTTTTTCCATTGTTTCTATTTTTACTAATTGTACTAAAAATATCTCTTAAAGATTTTTATGATCCCAGCTGGATGATGAGCAAAATATTAGTCATTGTAACTATAACTTTTTATCTACAGTTGGTGCTTGACTTTTAAATTCCTTTAACTCTTTTTTCAGATTGCTGTTCTCTTTTTCGAGCTTTAGAACATAAAGCCATATCCATTCTATTTGCTCTAGTAATTTCGCATCCATTTCTGTAACAGAGTATCCATTTTTTACCAACTCTTCAGCAGAGGGAATATTTAATAGATGATTTTCAGTCTTAATGCTATGTTCAATTTTATTTAATTCTGGCAATTTGTCAAAAGAGTCATCTGACCAATCCCCCGTTTCCTTTATTGCCACTTTTACTTTTTCTGTAAGGATGCCATCTTGAACAAATAATGAATACCCATCTGGTGTCGAGATTTGTCCGATATCTCCGATTACGACTTTACCAGAATCTTTAAGAACCATTATTTTTTGAGAATAAACGGTATTTACTATTAAAATTAGAACGAGTTGCAGTAATATTTTCATTGTAATAATCTATATGGATTAAATAATAAATTTGATTTTTATTCGGAGAAATGACCTCTTACATTAACATTTCTGCTAAGGTCAATTTTATATATTGCCACGTTATTTAAGCTGAGTTTCTAACTCCAGCGTGAGATACTACAAAAGCTATCTCCTTTACGTAGTATTTCTTTGCATACTCTGAAAGAGACTCTATCAGACATCAATATCCAAGTAGACATAACTTCTAATCAAAGAGATAATACATCTATTGCAAAGTATAATTTAGGATTGATAATTTTATAAATATAACACTAATCGCATATAAATTTCAAAGTATTTATCTTTTTATCAGACGAAGATTAACAGTATTTTATACCAATTCTGTTTTTAGATGACGGAAAAGGATTTAGAATTATTCAAAAAGGATCAAGGCAAGAACGAATGAGTTCGACGTAGTCGAATAAAGTACGAAAGTGCTTTAAATGAGAGAAACCTGCCTCCTTGCATACGGCAGGCACAGCACGAAGCGGGCAGACTAGCAAAGAACCCATAGGTTCGGCGAAGCTTTTTAACGAAGGAACATGAAGAACTAAATAAATAATTATCGTCAATCTAAACCAGAATTGGTATTAATCACTTCTGCATGGGCTGGTATTTCTTAAGTCAAGTTGGCTTTGTCTTTTCTGTAATACATTTCTCTAACCGCGGTGCATAGTCAAGTTCCTGTACTTAGTAGGACTAATGGATAAAATGTACTCTTTTCTATTAGATGCAAGTAAAAACTAACAATTGATAATAAGTGGAATGCTTACTCAAATCCTACTGTCAGCGAAAATATATGCGACACCAAGACATCAGCGGTAGATCCCAAATTAGCCAAGGCGTAATCTATCTTAAGTCT